>JAEEGG010006937.1_pt1 | contig 26392 bp, 30 predicted proteins | sample 9134161 | NCBI WGS metagenome assembly JAEEGG01 (sample SAMN16246543, study PRJNA631951) | gut metagenome | biome: gut microbiome; feature: rumen; material: CR-attached | host: Bos | place: Iran: Karaj | collected 2018-10 | reverse complement strand
GCTCATAGTTAGCCGACTCCATCATCAGCATAGCCACGTCCTTATGCGCAGGCTCCAGCTGTTCCAGATAGGCAGCCAGCGTCTCAGGCGAAAGCGGATGCAAGCCGTGCGAGTTCTTGAAGTTCATGTAGTCCACGAAGTGATAGAGATACACCTCGCCCTTATATACCACATACTTGCCGCCGTCCGTCATGTAGAACGGAAAGCGGTTGTCGTTCATCATAAACTGCTGCTCCATAGTTTTACGCTGCTTTTAGTTCAACATTCTTCTCCCGATACTCCCTTTCATCCTCACGCCAGCGGAACTCGATAAGCGATAGCGTGAACTGTTGGAAGCGTCCATGCCACGACTCGCCACCCTCGCGGAAGAACGAGTGCCATAGCGTTTCCTGATAGCACGAGCGATAACGGGCCACCTCGCGGAAGTCCGCCTGTATGATCACGTCCATAGGTGCATAGCCATAGAGCGCAAACAGCGTGTCGGCCTCCTGCTCATAGAACGTCTGGTAAGCCTCCTGCTCGCGGTCACGGCTCAGGTCGTATGGGAACTCGTAGGTAAACTCCCTCTCGATTTTCGGGAAGGATAGTATCACTGTTGTTATGCTTCTTGTTGCCATAGTCAGTCCTCCAGTTTAAATAGATAGATGACGGTATTGCCACCGTTTTTCTTGTCGTCCATAGGCGTGGTGATGGTGTACACTTGGTCATCCGTCTGTTCGCCCAGCCGGTCCATATCGGTGTCCAGCACCATGTCGCTATACAGATAGGCATACTCGCCGTCAGGCACATTACCATCGGGCTGATAGCCGAAGAAACTCTCAAAGTCGAAGCTACTGTCAACCTGAATGATGTCCATACCCTCAGTGTCGATACTCTCCTTTATGAGCCACGTCAATAGTTCGATAGCTTTCATACCTCAGTCCTCCTTGCTTAAAGCCCAGTTCCAAAACCATCCATACGTCATAGCAAACGCTGCCAACTCGCGATCACTCGTCAGCCCGTCCTTGCGATAGTCGCAGAAAGCCTTTACCAGTGGTGCGACCTCTGCATCATACATCATTGCGTCACCATCCTGCCTGTGAGCGTCGAACGCCTTAGAGTCGTTCGTATTCACACACTCGTAGCACAGCGTATAAACGCCATTGAACACACTTGCGAATAGAGCGATGTCGAAATCCTCACGCTCCCAAAACTTCTTTGCCATAGTACACTCTCCTTATGCGATAAGTCCGTCAAACGGATTGATGTCGATGATGATAGCACTCTTGCCATACTCCTGCGCCATGTCCTGCATAGCCACCTGCATTGCCTGAGTCTCACTCTGAACTGTTGCGCCTGTGATAGCTGCCATAGCTACGATAGTAGCCTTCTTAATGTTTGTTGCCATAATTGTAGATTTTTTGATGTTATAGAATGTCGAATGTCTCGTTACCGTCCAGCACCTGTACGTGTGCCTGCTGCCCATGATGCCACAGGTCATCGCACAGTTCGTCACATTGCTGCGGTGTGCCCATATAGAGGCAAGCCGTTCCGATGAAGACAGCCGCCTGGCCATAATTACGACTACCCATACGATGCTTGATAGTCTCGTGCTTCGATGGCTCATGCTCCTCAGAGAGTATGCGTCCGATGAACTGGCGAACTGTCAGCCCTTGCACCCACGCACTGCCAATGATAGCAGCTGCCGCGCCACCCACCATAGTCAGAGCCTGACCAAAGGTCACGTTCACGTCGTTAGCACCACCAGCAGCCATAGCTACTGCACAGCCGCCGATACTTAGCAGGACGATGCCTGCAATTAATCTCACGTTCTTCATACGATTATTGCTTTTATGGCACACTGCTTCCTGCTGATAGCGTCTCGATCCTCGCGCTGCACGTTCCGCTTACCACCTCGCCTTAGTCCTATAGAGGTGAGCTTTCAAGTGTCTGGCTATATCTACGCTCTCAGCCGTCGCTGGGTGCCGGTTAGTTGTTGCTTAATACATGATGCTCTTGCATACACACGTCAGGTGACTGTTGCTGAAACGCTTGACCGTGATAACACGTCCCACGCTGCACACCTCGCCCTGAGCGGTAGGTCGCTTGGTCGTAGTCACTCCACCACTCTTCGTATAGTGGGCTCCGTTGTTCACATGAGTGCGCTTAGTGAAGCGTGTACCCTTGCCAGCCTCGAACATCTGGTGTCGGTTCTCTGTCTCCCACTCCACCTGCTCATAGGCTTCGATAAGCTGCTTGGAGGTCATATAGTGCTTGGGTTTGCGCCCACCCTTGACCACCATAGTCTGCTCATAGATAGTTTCACACTTCTCCACCCTTTGCTTGCGCTGATGGTGGAACGTTCTGCTTGCGCTGATTTCTCTCATGCGGGCGCAGATCTGCGCTGTCGTTCTTTCGCTCATAGTCTTCACGATGTTATGATGTTATACTTTGTGCCTGGGTGGACACCGACAAGTCCACCGCCATAGCCATGTTTCCACTCTATGTCAGGCTCCGATGGGGATAGGTGGGAGTTCCTTAGAACTCCACCTGTGTCTTGCGGATGATGTGGCGCTTGTTAGTGATGCCGTCCTTGTCCTGCACCTTGTCGAAGACATAGAGCTCGCCCTCATACTCGTCCCATGCTTTCTGCGTCTTAGCTGCCTCGTCGATATAGCGGGCTGTGAAAGCACTCTGCAAGATACCCTCAAGGATAAGGCTGGCATTCCACTTCTCCACGGCCACGATGCGGGTCACTGATACGCCGTCATACTGCGACTTCTCCTCATTCCACACATAGACCTTGCGTGACTTCTCCTCGTCGCCCTCTACGGCCTCGTAGCCTGGTACGCTCTTATAGAGAGCCATGTAGTTGTCAGCGGTCATGACTTTCCATGCACTCTTCAGACTTTCGGGGTCAAGGCGTCCGCCCTTGAACTGCACACCGATAGTGCCGACAAGCTGGTCGAAGCGGATAGTGGAGTTCTTACCGGTAGGTACGGGGAAAGAACCCATGCCGTCGAACACACGGCAAGCCTGCTTGAACTTGCAAGTCTCGTTAAACACTGCGCCGAGTGCCTTCTTGAAAGCGGTAAACGACAGGTCGAAATTCACTGATAACTCTGCACTGTTTGTGTTCTGTGCGGGAACGTTCTTCTTGTTTGCCATAATTGTAAGATTTTACCTGATAGCGACATTGCTATCATTGCGCCCATAGGGGAGTGCCGAACTCCCTGCACCTGATGGTGCTCACTTTCACTATAGGCATTAGAGATGTTGGGATTGTGGTCGTGTTTAGTTTTAGTCCATGCTTTACACCCTCTTGTCTGCTGACAGGGCTACATGGTGCACCTATGGGGAGACATAGGAGTTCTACGTTTCCACCCAACAATGACAGTTCATTCCAATCCTACCTACGGACTGGCGTCCGTAGTGCCTACCCGAGCCTAACTTTTTGTACGTATGCCCACTCTGGAACTATCCAATACGTCCCATTGTGCCCCATCAGGTGCAGGGCTGTATAGCATACGGCTATAAGTATTTCACTTTCGTTTGCTACCGACCACATTATAAGTCCTTGTGTCACTACCTTTGCACCCTGCAAGCGTTTTACCGCTTTAGCCGTTTTACGGGCCGTTCGGGCACTCCGGCAATAACTCCGGTTGTGGCCGTTGTTCACGTTGCGATAGGTCTCCCGCCCTCTCCGACTGACATTAGCCCACACAGGTTTGACCCTGTCCCGCTTGTGGCGGTTAGTGTAGGCCTCAGGCCTACTGCAAGTCCGCTTTACCCTCACCAACAACGTGCGCGCTTATCACACGACTTACGTCGGCTACTCTATTTTCCCTTGCAGTATTTTCGACTTATTCAGTCGTACCCTTGGTACTCTATCGTGTCACCTATTTCAAATATCGCTTGTGTTTTTCAGTGGTCGTTGTCGTTTGGTGACATTGCAAAGATACTATATTTTTCCTTAACTTCCAAACATTTTGCCGTTTATTTTGTGTTTTTCCTTAATTTTTTTGCCCAAAACTTCGCGCGTACCTTATCTAAGAATTATATGGGCTGCCGTTTTCCTTCACTATCTTTGCACTACCTTTGCACTACCTTTGCAGCATATTTGCAGGCAGTCCAGACGGCGGATCCGCACCCGCCGCCGCCCAGCGAGGCGCGGGGTGCGCGTCGCGATAGGTGCGCGAATCAAAAAAAAAATATTTGTTGGAATGTGTGTTTTCGTTAGGTCGAACAAAAAAAACAATCAGCAAATATTCCCGCACAGGAACTTCGCTGACTGCTTTATAGTTTCAAACAATAAACAGAATATGGCTAATCTTCGTCGGCTACGACCTGCCAAGAGTCGAACACTCCAGCCACCGACAGCAACTCAGTGTTGATGGCGTTTACGTCTTGCTGACTAACACAACCGTAGCTGATGCTGGAAGTTTGCACTAATACGGCGCTCTTCTTACCCTTCGACCATCCCAATACACGGGAAGTCAGACTGGTAATGTTCAGGTAGCGGCCCAGTTCCTTTATCGGTTCTATCTGTCCTGGATCGTAGGTCTTGCCCCATCGGTTCGTGTAGGTCTGAGGACTACCGAAGGTAAGCAGTAGTCGGCGCAGCTCACTACTTATACGAGGCAGGGCCTCGTTGATGGATGCAACGTGTTCGGCATTGAAACGACGCGGACGACCGTGGATATCCTTATGATGCTTGAAGCAGGATGTCACTACATCGTCAGACTTGCCTATTAACTCAGCCAGACGTGTCATCTTAATGCCGTGAGTAAGCATATACTCATAGAGCGTGTCTTGTGTAATCTTAACTTTCTGTTCCATGTTGTAGCTTTATTCGTTAAATTCCGCTGCAAAGATAATACTTTTTTCCTTAACCACCAAATCTTTTGCAAAAAATTTTTTGAATACAAAAACAAACAACCCCGTCAGACGCATTGCTGACGGGGTCGAAGGATAACTGGCCGGACAGAGCCGGGGACGGTAGAGGTTTAGTTCTCATCGGCGAAGTCGTCATCGTCGGGGTCGGTGAGGATTTCGAGCACGGTACCCTTGGTGGGCATCTGGAACGAGCCAGTCCATGCACCGTTGTTCTCGGCGACGATGTACTTGATGACACCATCAAGACGGATGCACGGACGCTTGTTGTCAACGGAAACGACACTGAGGTTGATGGTGGTGCCGCTGGCTACCTGTGTATCGTTGCCAAGGGTCTGCCCGTTCTGATCGGTGACGGTGGCCGTGCCGTCGCCGTACTTGTAGATGACCAGACGGTAGTCGCCGGGCTGGCCTTGCTGCTGGGTGCTACCACCGCCAGACTGCTGAGTACCACCGCCTGTGTTGGTGTTGGTACCACCACCCGTCTGCGTACCGCCGTTGTTGTTGTTCTGGTTCTGCTGGGTAGCGGAGCCAGTGCCAGAGCCGTTAGAGGGCTGCTGTACGCCTGTGTCGGTCGGGGTGTCATCGTCTGGATTGCCGCCATCGTCAGAGGTGGTCTCGTTGCTACGCTTCCACGAGACGCTCTGGGCGAACGACAGCTGTACGGCCTGCGAGATGGTGGCACCGATGCTGCCCTTGGCACTGGCCACGTTGAGCATGTCGGCAGTGGCTACCTTGATGATGTTACCATTATCGTCTACCTCGTCCTTCACACTGCAGCTGATCTGCGGATAGATGGTGAGCAGGTCGCCGAACTTCACACGGTGGCCGCGAAGCACGTTACGCTTGGCGACACGCATGTAGCGCGTGAGGATGGTGTTGACCAGCTCGGGCGTGATGCCGAGACCTTCGACTACTTCGTCAGCCAGGTCCTGAAATTCGAGGGTGCTGAAGCTGACGGCCTGGGCGTAATAGGAATGGGTGCCCAGCGTTTTGTTCTCCTTTACGGAATACTTAATAACTGCCATAGTGGATGAAATTAATGTGTTATACTGTTTTTTGAAATCAGCAATGCTGTTTGCTGGAAATCAGTTTACTGTTTGCTCAAAATCAGCGTGCTGTTTTTTCGAGGGTGTTTGGCGGGTGTGCGGAATGTGAAACCAAAAATTGCCATACGTTAAACTGCGTTAAAACTTTGGGACAAATAAGCGCTAAATGCCCTAAACGATGGATGATGGCTGATGTGCGATGTCTGAGATATCATCATCCGTTTCATCTGTGTCATCCGTGGTGGGCTTCAAAAATTTGGTGGCTCCTTTATTGATCTGGTCCTTGCGGTCGGCACGGTAAGCCATCTGGGCACGGTTGCGCAGGATGGGGTCTTTGGGGTGACGGCAGAACGACTTGCGACTGGCATCGAAGACACCGGCCTCCAGTTCACGACGGAAGCTGCGGGCTGGGGCAAACTTCAGTTTCTTCTTGGGTGGCAGGGTGCGCAACTCGTTGGCTCCCTTGTAGGTGTAGAGGTGCTGACGCTCGGGAATGTCGATGAGGGCAAAGGTGCCGAAACTGTCGATGGGTACACTGAGCTTGCCTTCGGTGAGCTGGAAGCGTACCTCGTCGATGAAGGCAGGCAGCACCTGCTCTACGGTGGCCTGACAGATGCCGGAACGCTTGGATACGGCAGAAGCTATTTTCTTGAGATACTGTTGTGGAAACATACCTGAAACTTTATATCACTAACTTGAAGTCGTTGGCTTGCAGGATGCAACAGTCGCGCAGACGGCGGGTCTCACCGCTGGCGATGAACTGCACCAGGCGAGAGGGATAGGCTCCGGGGCCATCGACATCGACAGCCAGGGTGACACACTCTTCGCCACGGATGACGTCGCCATTGGAGGCAGAGACATACCACACGCGCCAAGGGACGCGCTCCAGCACCTCCTTCAGCGTGAAGCCGCCACGGCCATCAGGCACCTTGACCTTGACAAGGCGTGTCTTCTCGGCGACACGTCGGAGCTCGGAAAGGGCTAATTGCTTGACCACGGATTTCACGGATTACACGGATTTGCCAAATTTCTTGCGAATAAGCCAGATGGCGGCGAGGATGATGAGGGCGTAGAGGGCGATGTTGGCCAGATGCAGACGGAACTGCTGCCACCATGTGAGGGGGTTGGTGGCACTGGTCTGACGCTGCATGTCGCGCACGGACTGCAGGGAGTCGGTCATCGTGGTCTGGTACTGGGCAAAGCGCTTCTGCCATAGGGAGTCGTGCTCACGGATGGCAAGGTGGATCTGCTGCTCGAAGGTCTGCTCCAGACGCTCGATGCGCTGCTGCTCCTGGCGCGAGAGGGTGCGGTCGGTGGTCTTCTGCTGCTGGCGCACCACACGGCCCAGCGAATCGACGGTCTCCGTCAGCGTCTCGGTCACGATCTCATGTTCCTGTTCCTGACGGGCGAACTCCTCGCGTGTGCGTTGCATGACGGCAGTAATAATGGAGTCGATGTTGACAGTCTGATTGCTGACCTGTACAGACTGGCTATGCTCGGTAGCGGCAGAGTCGGCCACGACAACATGGGTCTGCTCCTGATGCTCCTGCTTCTGCGTGACGCAGGAACTGAACACCGAACAAATGGCAAAGGCCGCAAGCAGAACGAAGAAGCCGATGATGGTGTTGCGTAGCATCTTCATCGTCATGCGCTGGTACTCATCCAGCTCTTCTTTCGTCGGGTGCTCAGGCAGCGGGTCGTAATAATACTGGCCCGTTGGGTCGAGAGGATCAAAGTAGAATGGTCTCATCATAACTATTGGGTTTTGATACAAAGATACGTTCCAACCAATAGAAAATCAAGGGCAGACGAGCCGAGAGCAGAATCCACGAGCTCGCTCGATGGTTATGCCGAGGCGAGGACGGCACTCGGCGTAAGCCAAGGGCAGTGGTTGGAACATAAAAAGAAGCACCGCCACCCACAAAGCTACAACGGGACGACGGTGCGGGTGAGTAAGTAAACACCCAGTGCAGGGATGTATAACCTGCGGTTTCTTCTGTTTAAAAACAAACTACTTTAAAAACTAATCTACTAAAACAAATCAAAAAATTGAATTCTCGCCTCGCGGCGGCTCGTACCTTTCGTCATCGCGACGCCGTATGAAAAAAGCTTTTCAGTTATCAGACCACTAAATCCGGCGCAAAGTTAGGTGATTTTCGCGTAACGTGCAAATTTTGAGGGAGTTATCTGCGCGGCGGCAAAAAAATTTTTTAAGGAGTTATCAGGTTATCAGATGGTTGCAAAATCATTTATAAACTCCTAACACACTGATTATCAATTATTTATCTGAAAAAATCGGGGTTATTTTTGATTTCCTTGGTGGGATAAGTGTTCCAAAAAAGAAAAACAACAAGCTATATATACTATATAATTTATTGATTATCAGTCATTTATTTTATTTGTATATATTTGTTTTACTTATTGTGGGTGTAAGGGAGAGACGTGCGCGTAGCTTGATGAATGAGAAAGAATACAGGAATTTCAGAGAGTTTTAGAAAAATTTCTGAGTTTCGCCGAAAAACGCGATTTTTTGATAAATACACTTTTTCGACTTCGCAACGGCTTGAATGTCAGGCGGTTGCGAGTTATCAGAAAGAAAATAACTCGGAGGGCGGTTTTTCGGGGTGTTTCGGCTGCTAACTTACTGATACTCACCAGTTTCATAAATTTATCAGAACAGTTATTTTTTTGAGGTGAAAACAGGGAAATTTGAGCGATTTCTGATAAATGGCGAAAGTTTCTTTTTGCTCGCTGAAATTTCGTAATTTTGCACCGTGAAGGCGTAATGGATTGATAATGAGCGAGAGACAATACAGGGCACCGGCTATCTGCTGGCTGAAAGTAACGGACTTTATCCAAGGCTGGGTTCAGCACGAACTCGGCGGTGGCGCAATGGTGAAGGACTGGAAGGTGGTGAGCATTCAGCATCTGCCAGGAGCCAGACGTGCGCTGCGCCTTGAGACGGCCAACGAGCCGATGGGGAACGGACCTATTGGCAACTCCATCTCGGCCACGTTCCGCAATGCGCTGGATGCCGGCATGAGGATTGATCCAACGGCGATAGAAGAGAGCTACGGAGCGACAAAGGAAAGTCTGCTGCAGTACTTGCCCATCGAGTGTCCCAGGCTGTGCATGACCAGGAGCGGCGTGCTGCGTCCGTGGACGCTGGACGTGAACTTCGGCATGAAGCAGGCGAAGGTCATACAGCGCATCCTGAGAGAGGCGTTCTGGCAGGCCGTCAGCGACTATGCCGACAGGTATGCCAGAGAGCACCGTGACGAGAAGTACGCCCAGATAGACATGATAGAGGCGTTCTGCCGTGACACCGACACGCCCGACGTCTATGCAGAGCCCATGCGCCGTGAGTGGCAGCGTCGCTTGCTGCGCGAGAAGTGATTACCAGAGATTGGGTCCTGAGAAGAGGACGGTGGTGGTGATGGACTTCAAGCGGTTGATGACGTTCTGGCCATAGTATTCCTCAAAGGATGTGGGGAACTGCGACTTACCAGCCCACGTGTCGGGCATGGGTTTCGTAGAGAGGCAGTTGGTGGTGATGATAAGCAGCTTGCCATCGCGCTCTGCTGCGTCACACAATTCCTCGAAAGGACGGCGGCGGCGACCGTAGTAGTTGGTCTCGACAGACTCAGTGCCCAGTCCGTCGATGATGATACACTTCGCCTTCAGCAACTCGTCGATGCGCTCTACATTGCCATTGCGTAACGTCATTTCTTTGGCGGGGCACTGTACGATGCTCTTATAGCCGAGGATGACAGGCAGCACCTTGGTACACAACAGCGTCTTACCCGTACCGCTGTAACCGATGCAGACCAATCCCCTACCCTTGTTGTCGGAGAGCCAGGTGGCCACCTTGTCGTAAGCTGGCAACCATTGGCCGTCGTGGCCCAGGAAATAACGCAGGCCGTCGCGCATTCGCTTCTCAGCATCGGCAATCCTGAAGTGTGGACGTTCGGTACCAACGGTGCATCCCTGCTGGCGCAGGTAATCTGCCACCTGTGCAAAGTCAGGCTCGCGTCGTGGCTCCAGAATACGGTACTTCAGTATGATGTCTGTCTTAAAGACTTCCTTCGTGGCCCAGCGAATATCCTTGGCACCGTTCATCTCCTGAAACTCATAGATGTACTTTGACGGCACCTGAACAAGCAGCACGTGTGTGTCGGCATCGTAGCTCTCGAAGCGCACATCACCAAACCATACGTCGAACCAGTGTCGGAACTTGTCGCCGTACTTCTCGCGGATCATCGCGAGGCTGTCTTCCCAAAGTTTGCTGTAATCGTTTTCCATAACCTACTCTCCCCACATTGGCATTGTTTCCTGCTCAGGCTCTTTCTTCTCGATGGGCTTCTTGACATCGTTCAGATGTACGAGGAAGTCGAAGCGAAGAGGTTCACCGTCGAAACCTTCTGGCAGTTCGGTGAAGTCAAACCAACAGTCGCTCTTCCCTTCATCTGCAAGGGCTTTCAATTCACGCTGGGCGGTACGCAGCACATCGGACTTGAAATGCTTGTAGAGCTTCTGAGACTTGCGGTACCAGCGATCGTGCTCGTCCTTGTCGTCACAGCCGAGAATACGGCGCAGCTCTTCGTAGGTGACATACCAGTGGAAGATGCCGGAGTCGTCTCGCTCGAACCCACGTGCGGAGGTAATAAGCATGTAGAGACGGGCGGTGTGCTTGCTCTTGGAAGAGGTGACTACGGGCAAGAGATAGCGGCTGTACATGGTGAAGTTGAAGACGGCCTGGGCCTGCTTCTTGGTGAAGGTGAAGCGGATCTTGTCGCGCTTGCTTCCACGGGAGGGATAGGTGATTTCGTCGACAAAGTGCGACAGGCTTACTTCGCCCTTCTGTTTGTCTTCGTAGCGGAAGACCATCTCCATGAATTTCTTAGCCACGCGCTCCACGTCGCGATAGGCATCAGGACGATCAACGACGTCGCTGAACTTGAAGTCGATATTCACACGGTCGTCCTGCATGTCGGGAAACAACTGCAGCTGACCGTCTACGGGCCCGCGCTCGAACATGGCTTGCACGCCATCCTGCACGCTCTGCATCATGCCGACGAGAATACGTATCTGCTGAGTGGAGAGATCGGCCTGGATAGCCGAGATGGGGTACGGCTGCCTGATGTAGCGCATGGGCAGGTTCTTCGCGTCGGCGGGCTGTGCCGTCGGCTGACTCTGGGTGGTTTGTTTCTTTTCTTCCATTGTCTTGCAATCTTTATGTCGGAGGTCGCAGCAGAACAAAGGCGGCAGCCCTTATGCGTTCTGCTACAAACACTTCGACCTCTGCTGACAGTGGGGAAACAGGCTGCCGCCTATCTTTATTCGATGTATGATATGATGGAGTTACAGTCCGTCCACGTCACACAGAGAGGTTTAACATTATGTTTGTAGCGAGGGCAAAGGTAAGAATTATTTCTGAAAGTTCCAAATGTTTTCGGGAAAATATGCGTTAAAAATACGTAATGTTGGGTTTCTTCGACCGCAAGTTGGGTTTTTCCGACCAAAGTTAGGAAGTTAAACTATCGTTTGACTTTTCTCACGCTCGACAATCTATGCAAGCATATTGTTCTCGCTTAATCGAAAAGTTGTATTTTTCCGACTGCGAGTTGTAAATCTCCGACCGAGTTGTGTTTCTTCGACTAAAAGTTGGTTTTGTCCGACTTTCGGTTGTAAATCTCCGACTGCAAGTTGGGAATGCTCGACCACTAAGTTGGGTTTCTTCGACTGGTTGTTGTTATTGTTCGACCGGTATAAAACGTAATTTATTGTGTGTTAGGCGGTTTCGCCATCCGTAAATATATAAATACTCTATTTAATTGGTTCTTGTAAATGAGGAAAACCAACAAACAAATAATCTTTGTGAGTTGGTTTTTTCCGACTGATAAAGAAGAAGTTAGGGTGTATATATGTCGGGAACGCCCATAGGCAGTAGGATATCAGCCATTTTCCGGTCGAAGATTCGTATCAAGCCTGGAGAGATTTGTTATTTCGGTACCATGAAAGGATTAAATTTTAATAAACGCTTCCAAGCGAGTTGGGTTTCTCCGACCGCAAGTTGGGAATCTTCGACCGACTGCCCTACCCTTTTGCAAAAAATGGTGAAAATGTTTGGTGGAATCAAGAATAATGCTTATCTTTGCATCGTCAAATCTTAGGAGCGGCACGTAGAGATAGCCGCGATGAGCGGCATTTTTTGTGCCAAAATGCGAGGCGAGATCGAGGCGTATGCCTCAGAATAAAAACAGACTGCACCGCGTGGGCAATCGGACAACGACCCCAAGGCATCTGCTTCTAAGAGCCTGACAGCGCGTAGTGCAGTTTTTAATTTTGTCAAATCTTAGAAGTATGAGTAACATGAAAGGTATGCTGGAAAGCCAGCAAAAGATTAATGAGGCGGTCAAGTCTATTACTGACTACTTTGAGGGAGTGAGTTATGAGGAAGACCTGGAACTGATGTTCAGCGCACAGACGCAGATCGTTGGTCTGATGGAGTTAGCCAAGCGACAGATGGTTAATAGTCACGGCAAGGATGAGCTGTCCTTCAAGACCGACGACATCACAATGTTCATGCAAACCATTCGGGAGTACCTTCACATGCTGAAGCCATTTGCACAGATGGTGGGATAATCAAAAGAATATAATGTTACGCGCCTATAAATATCGCATCTACCCGACAGAGGAGCAGAAGGTCATGCTTGCCAAGACCTTCGGCTGCTGCCGCTATGTGTATAACTGGGCGCGTAGTCTCAGGGAGAAAGCCTACAAGGAAGGTGGCGAGAATATCAGTGAGTTTGATATGAAGAGCCGTTCCGTGCATGAGTTGAGAGAAATGGCACCGTGGTTGGCAGAGGTCAGCTCTAAGGCCATTGAGTTTGCCATTGCCGACCTCTATAGTGCATACGATAATTTCTTTGCAGGCCATGCCAGATATCCGAACTTCCGCAGCAAGCACAAGCGGCAGAGTTATCATGACAGAGGGGCTATCAAAGTCGACTTCAAGCGCGGCCTGATCACCATCCCCAAGATCAAGGATATTCCGTGTGTGTTCCACCGACGTTTCTCCGGGCGCATCAAACAGGTAGGTGTTGAGCTGCTGCCGTCTGGTAAGTATCGCATCAGCATCCTCGTTGATGACGGTCATGCTCTGCCTGAGAAGGCACCTATCGACCCCGAGAAGATGCTGGGCATAGACACCGGACTGATGCACTTCGCCGTTCTGAGCGATGGGCAGACCTACGAGCCTACCCGCGAGGCAAAGCACGAGAAGCGCAAACTGAAGCTGCTGCAACGCCGTCTTTCCAAAAAGGAGAAAGGCAGCCGGCAGTTCCGTATTTTGAAGCGTCGCATAGCCAGGCTACACGAAAAGGTAGCCAACCGCCGTACCGACCGCATCCACAAACTGACACACTATCTTGCCAGCGAGAACCAAGCAACGACGATCTGTGTGGAAGACCTGAATGTGAAAGGTATGGCAAGAAACAAGCATCTGGCCTATAGCGTACAGGATGCAGCCATTGGCGAGTTCTACCGCCAACTGGAGTACAAGTGCGCGTGGGCTGGTAAGAACCTGATAAAGATAGACCGCTTTGCGCCATCGTCTAAGCGATGCAGCCATTGCGGCCACATCTACAAAGGGTTGACATTAAGCGAGCGCGAGTGGACGTGTCCTGAATGTGGAACACACCACGACCGCGACTTGAACGCAGCCATCAACATTAAACACTTTGGTCTCTGTGCCAACGAGACCCTACCTTCGGTACGAAGGAAAGTTACGCCTGTGGAGCAACCTCTGGTGGACGACCGCTCTTCGGAGCCTAAGAAGCTACATCGTTGCTATGCCGCTCGTCGTGAACGTGCGGACGAAGCAGGAAAAGTGAAGGGCAATGACGCCCCGATGCCATAAATTTTGTCAAATTGAAGGTAGTTACAACTGATGTGCCTGATGATGATTACACTGATTGCACACGCCGCGTCATATCTTTACGATTATAATACAACAACGACCGCATCGCTATGTTATCATCGGTGCGGTCGTTGTCATTTGTATCCCTACCCTACTCTCTCAAATGTTTGTGATGATAATGTTGCCCTTCATTTCTGGATGGCCTTCGAGAAGGGTGCTCACGTATAGGTCGCATTGGTCTGACGTGCCTGTGAAAAGAGAAGCTCCGGCCTGGCCGTCCTCGATGGGATAGACGGCCATGTAGCCAAGCCTGCGCTGTTCCTCGATAATCGCTTGTTTCACTCGCGTCATCATATCATCGTACATCTGCCATTCCTCGGCATCCTTCACACACTCGGTCTTGCAATCCAGCAGTGTGGCGTTCAGTGCCTTCAACCTGTCGAGTTTCGTAGTCATACTGTTATTGCTTTATTGTGTTATAGATTTACTGCAATATAGGCGTAATGCAATATTGCAGTAGTGTATTATCGTATTACTGCGACGAAGAACTGCTGCCCGAAGACTTGCGTCCTTTCCATCCGTACTCGTTGGGGAGTTTGAATGCTTCGTCGTATTGTTCCTGGGTAATGATACCCTGCTGTTCGAGACCCTTCAGGACTAACTCAAAGAAGAACCGCTTGGCGGTTAGATCACGGTCTTCTGCCGCACGGGTAGCGAGACGGTGTAATGACTTGGGGAGGAAGCACAGGGCGCCGACGGCTTTCTCTGCCGCGAGACCAGTAGGCTGTGGCTCTGATGACGACGAGGAACTGCTATCCCCTACCCTACTCTCCAATGCACGCTTGCGCTGCAGAATTTCTTCTGGTGACTCACTGAGAACCTGCGGCGACTTGTCTTGTTTCTTTTTTCCTATTGCACTCATGTTATAATGCTTTATTAAATTATTGTTTTACTGCTTTATCACACTACGACCTTATTGCACTATTGCTATGTTGTTTTATTGCCTCCTTACATTACTGCATTATTGCAATAGTATGTTAGTGTTTTACTGCAATTTGGTCGGTTTTCGATAATATAATATAGGTGTATTGCGATACTGCGATACTGCGCTAATGTTTTACCGCGTTAATGCTTTATTGCGTTATTGCAGTTAGACAGTATTGCCGTAATGCTATATCAGTCCTTTTGTTCGCTTGACGATTTCGTCTGCCAGTTTAGAGTAAATCTTTCTGGCTACGTAGGCTGGCGGGTATTGGAACACGCTCTTCAAGTCTTGTTGTGAACTCTTGATGGCCTCCGAATCGCCGATGATGACAGGAAGGATATTCTTGTTGTAGCGTTCGCGTAGTTTGCTCTCAGCAATATCCTGCTTGTTTGGTTTGTCCTTATCCTTTGATTCCGGACCACGGCGAGAGATAAGGAACCCGAGATTTACAAGTTCGTCGTTCTCCGTCTCGCGTATCTCCTGGATATAGGCGAGGTAGTTCTGCAGTCCGTTGAGAGCAAAGCCTTCAAGGTTGATGGGAATGATCACGGCGTTGGCTGCAATGAGAATGTTGTCGATAAGCACCTGCGGACCAACGGGCGAGTCAATCAGGATGAAGTCAAAGTCGGTTGCCCAGTCCGTAAGACCTTCGCCTGTGTGATCGTCGGGTGCCTTTTGCAGGGCACGTGTCAGTTTGGATGCGGGATTGCGCAGGGTAGGGAGCTGTTGGTCTACCTTATTCATAATAGAGGTAGAGGGACAGTAGTAAAGTCCTGACGGCGCGAGATAGACGGGAATGGGCGCATCCTCGCACAATACGTTGTAGATGGTGGGGTAGTTCTGTAACTCCATGTCTGGATCCCAGTCGGTACAGCTGGAGAGGTTACACTGACGGTCCATGTCGATGACCATCACACGGTAGCCTTGCGCGTGCAAAGCCATTGCCAGATTCAGGGTAGTCGTGGTCTTTCCTACGCCGCCCTTGTAGTTGCCGATGCCAATGACAGCACGCAACTGTGTCTTACGTTTCTGTTTCATAACTGTAGCTTTGTAAATGAATTATGAATATAAAATGTTGTAGCTGCTGCAAAGATAGGAAGAAAAATTGAATTATTGCAATATTGTCCTTATGTTTTAACACAATATAACAATAAAGCACTATTGCAATATTGCAGTAATATAAAAAATATTATGGATTCTGCTCTCGTCTCAGGTTGCCCTTGACGTAGGAATCACATATATGTATCTTAGTGCAAAAGACAAATTTTAGGTTATGCCGAGACTGAAAATATCTAATTTTAATTTTTTGAGATATGACTAAGAAGAAACAAGAGGCGAAAGCCCCAGAACAGGAGCAGGCCCAACAGAAGCAGCAAATCGAAAAGGAGTTGCAGCAGCAGGGGATGCAGATGGTGGATGTGCCGAGAGAGCGTGTGCTGGAAGGTATCAAGGAGGCCGTGAAACAGATGCTGAAAATGATGCGCGATGCCAAGGCAAAATACGGCATCCACTACAACACGAAGAACGATTACGAGGTGTTCCTCCGACGCTTCGGTACGAACGACGCAGAGGCGATCCTGAAAGAGTTCGACCTAATTCGTGCGAAACAGTCGCAGCAGCCGTCAGTCATCCGTAAGGTTATCAAGCAGCTGGGCGAAAACGCTTTCCGCTATTGCTACATGATGTGGGCAAAGGAACAGCAGGAGATGAAGAAAGAGCAGAAACCAAAAGAGTAACGACTATGATCAAGAAGATAACATTGAGCGAGTACCTCAAGAGGTACGACAATATGGATGCCGGTGAGCGGCTGACAATAGCGAAGCGGGTAGGGGAGTGGTTGCGCTCCGCTGCAAAGATGCTGCTGAGACGTGCCGAGGAACCGGAGGCGCAGTTGCAGAACGTGATGCAGGTGAGTGGCCGATGGAACGACGAGGAATGCCGCGCCTGGGAAGAGGGCGCACGATTACTGTCATCGTTCTCAAACATGGCCGACACGTGGCTGCCTGACAGACTGTATGGCAAGGCTGCCTACAGAAGCATCCGAAGAATGGTGAAGTGCCTGAAGACGATGGGTGAGCCGGACGGGGCAAAGCCTGTGGCGAAGCAGGGCGTGAACACAGTGGTTCAACCCGTCGGAAAACCGACTGGAACGGTGGCTGACAACAATCAACACAAACACAACGATAAGGGTGGGGGAGCGGCTGCGCCCTATAACCAAGTGCCAAAAGGCGCCGCCGGAGCCAAGCCCGCACAGACGGGCGGCACTCCCCATAAGCCCGACGCTAACACGACGGGAACGACGGCTATCATCCCGAGGCCGGAACATATTTCCCAGTACGTGCATATCCTGCCGAAAAAGACGCAGGAGCGTGCAGCTAAGTATGGTGAACTGATGCGCGCTTTGGAGGAAGCCCGCGAGAATATGCGCCTGCTGATGAACGACCCGAACGCCATGAATGCTGACCGCGAGAAGTGGGCAAAGACCGCCACGAGGATTGATAGTCAGGTAAAGAGCATCCGCAAGGAGCTGGACGCTGAGTGGGCGAAGGCGGTGAAGGCAGGCCGTGTGACAGTCGATGACCTGGGGCAGGCGCATGTGTTGCCTGCAGGGGAACCAACGGGAACGGAAGTCGCGCTGACGAAAGAGCAGAAGGCGCGCGTAAAGCAGTTGCGTAATGCGCTGCGTGACACCAGAGGCCCGAAGGAACCTGGCGAGAAGCACGATGCCTACGTGAAGAAATGGGTGGACAAGTACCGCGAGATGGTGAAGATCGGAGGGCCTGGGACGGTGACGGAGGCAGTTGCCAACAGCGCCAAGCTCTACGGCATCGCCCTCGACCAGATAAAGGTGTAACAACACAAACACAAAACGACTATGACTTTTCATTCGATTGTTAAACAGTGGTGCGAGCGGTATCGCTACATGCAGCACACAAGGGCAAACAAGCGTTTCTACCTGACGGACTCGCAGATGGGCGTGGTAGATATGGCAAAGGACATCAGCAACGCCTTTTCGCCATGCGTGGTGATGGAGAGCGGGCCTGACGGAAGCGGACCGCTGGAGCGCCCGGTGATGAACTACCCGATATACTTCTTTGTTAGGGCCGAGAAAATGGCCGACGGCGACGAGGCGGCAGTGGCTTACGAGACAGCCCTGTACCATATGAAGCGATTCCTGGGGTGGCTGAAATACAGACACAACAAGGAGATCGAGGAAGACAATATCGACGGCGACTTTGCACGTATCGAACTTGACGGTGCGTATATTGACATCGAGCCCGTCGGTCCGCTACAGAACGGATGGTTTGCCGTGATGATACAACTGATGCGCGAGGAACCGCTGAACCTCTGTAACGACGAGAACGAGTATCTGACGGACGAGGAACTGGAGGCTCAGAGAGCGCAGTTCGACGACGAAGAATGTAACGATTCCGAGTAAGTTTCCTGATATGGCACAGAACGACGAAGAGAAGGCGCCGAAGAAGGTGACGGACATCGACGCGGTGGAGGACAACGTAGAGAAGGCGGTGATGGCGTTCAACGAGCGCTGGATGCCGTGGCCGAGGTTTGACATCGGCGTGGAAGTCATGGACGTGGGACAGTTGCGCGACGCGATGGGACTGCGTGCCAGCATCGACTGGGGAGACCCGTGGCCATCGGCAGAGAAGCAGCTGCATGACCTGGGCTTCCGCTGGCAGTCGCTGTCAGGCATGAGGGTGATGTACCTGAAGGAGCGCGACGAATACAAGCCCGATACGGGATGGGAGGAAGCGGAAGAATATATTGATTGAGGCGCGATGCTATCGCGACGCAATAAACAAAACATTATTAACAAAACACAAAAACGAAAGATGAAAAAGATTCTTTTCTGCATGCTGATGACGATAGTCGTAGGCATGATGGCATCCTGCAACGGATGCGGCAAGAGTGAGAAACCGCAGGAGAAAGCCGTAGTGGTGGCTGGCAGCGACTATGACGGCGTGGTACAGGACTTCACGGCTGGCGTGGCTAACGTCGTGGCGCTGCACCGCCAGACGATGTTCAACATGATTGGTGGTAAGACCTACGAGTGGCGCAACCTGCAAGTGGTGTTCAACGATACCATCAAGGCTGAGAACATCGACGACCTGCACATCACTGACATTACTGACGTGTTCTTCTACTGGAATGACGAGGGGCCTCACGTTCAGTACATCAGTTCTAACGTCGTGAAGGGTACGATTATTCCGCATCCTATCATCGACGTATGGATTGAGGACGACGAGTTGGATAACTGCGAGATTAAGCTGTGGCCTATGGACGTGCTGAAACGCTTGAAGGAGTGGAACGGTGTCATCCCACCTGCAAAGGGCATGGTGCTGCGACTGCCAGTAGGTCCGAGGAACTGTAACGCTCAGTGGGTGTTGGGAGCCATCGGTGATCCCATCTTTATTGATGCGGTGACAGGTGACATTACGGAGTGGTGCCCATCGTTCCCCATCCCAAACGTAAACGGTCCTTTAGGCGAATGGCCCTGATAGAGTGAAGAGTGAAAAGTGAAGAATCATGGCTACACTTTATAAACTTGGAAGCAGCGGCCCTGTAGTGAAACAGATACAGGGTGCGCTGCACCTGGTGCAAGACGGGCAGTTTGGCCCGCTCACCCGTGAGGCGCTGATGACATGGCAGCGTGAACATAACCTGACGCCAGACGGCATAGCGGGTCCGGCCACTTTGGCAAAACTGCTGCCGGCGGTTGTCAAACAGGCTTTCAACCTGAAGAAGTCACGCAGGGTGATAACGGATATCGTCATCCATTGTACGGCATCGAGAGAGGGACAGGCAATGACTGTTGACCAGATTCGTGCCGAACACAAGAAGAACGGCTGGAGCGACATCGGCTACCACTATGTGATAGGACTGAATGGCGAGAAATGGAATGGACGTGACGTTGACCTGATAGGGGCGCACGTAAACGGGTATAACGCGCATAGCATCGGTATATCATACGTGGGCGGTCTGGAGAACAAGCCAGGCGTGCCATATAACAAGCTGAAGGCAAAGGACACGCGAACGGAGGCCCAGAAGGCATCTTTGCTCTCGTTGCTGGTGGAGTTACGTAAGCTATACCCCAAGGCAAAGATCAGTGGCCACCGCGACTTTTCGCCAGACAAGAACCACAATGGCATTGTCGAGCCGCAGGAGTGGATCAAAAGCTGTCCGAGCTTTGATGCGAAGAAGGAGTATTCAAGAATTTAGACTATGGCAAACTTCGTGTACAACATACCAGACGAGGTGAAGCGGGGTATTACGCTCCACTTCGAGGCCGACGTGCCTATTGTTGACCTTGACATTACCAAACCTCAGAAGGCAAGGCTGACGCGGGTGAAGGCCATCTACATGGCATGGCTACAGAACCCATACGTCAATCCATTGGAGTTGGCACGTTCGATGCTAAAGGCTGATGACAAGAAATACAAGGATAGAGGCGACCTGCTGACGGCTGCAAAGAAGGATGCTGAGTGGTTTGAATGGATTCAGGAACACTTCTTGAAACTGCCGTCGCGCAAGACGCTACAGTATCGTGGCATCCGTACCGCAGAGCGTATGATTTCCACAGGCTTTGACACGGGTAATATGACCATCGTTGACATGGGCCTGAAACAACAGTACAAATACGGTGGCCTTGACCGCGAGGAGGAAGACCCGAACCGCATCAGCGAGGCTTCCTATACCGAACTGATACCGACTACCGACGTGACGAAGGTAGACCCGACCAGAAAGCGCGTCAGTGCAGAACGCCGTTTGGAACTGGCTACAAAGTGGGGCGCACATATTGACGAGCACGGACTTGTTGTTGACAAGGACGGAAAGGCTATCGGAGAATCACAGCAACCTGCAGCACAGGAAATGAAAGAGGAGGAAGAATAATGAGTAGGGTAGGCTTTTCAGACAACGACAGCGACGCGGCTCTGGGTCGTATGCTCCCATTGGCAGAACCGACAGGCGATGCCGACGAGGAAGAGCGAGAAGAGAAGGAGTTGCCTAACCAGCGGTATATCTACGAGAACGAGGCACAGTCAAAGCGCCGTCGCTACCGTTGCCGTGAGACTTACGAGGTGGCAGGGCGCGGTACGGGTAAGACCACCGACATTGCCGAGCACGTAAAGGAAACATCCCTGCGCATTCCACGTAGCAGTAACGTGTTCCTGGGCTGCAGCATCAAGCAGCTCTACATCAAGACATGGCCTGCCGTGGTGAAGGGACTGGAAATGATGGGTCTCGTAGAAGGTCGTGACTTCATGCGACAGCGACCGCCTGCCAAGCTCCACTGGCCGTTGCCTCTGAGCAAGCCCCGTTCTTGGGAAAACGTAACCATCTTTAACACAGGTGCGTGCTGGTACTCCATATCAATGGCAGTACGCGCCAGTGTTAATGGTATGACACTCTCCAGCGCAGCTGCCGACGAGACGCGCTACCTGCCGTTCCTGAAGATGAAGGAAGAGTTGTTCCCTGCTATCCGACCCGAACTGATCTCCAAGGGCAGCGGACTGATGGGCGACGGTTTTCGCAATACCGCCAAATATACCTTCGGCTACAACGTGGACTATAACCCGCTATACCTCTCGAAGTTCTTTGTCAGCGACCCGTCCATCACGCAGAAGCAGGCGCTCTGGGAGCAGGAGGAACAGACGCAGACCGACGACATCAACCACGAGATAGACCTGATGCTGGCCGAAGCCGACGAGATGCCTGAACTGTGGCACGTAGACGGATTCTTGAAACGTATCAATGAATTGCGCTGCAAGAGCAAGATTTTTTTCCGTTTCAGCAGTTTGAGCAATATCGAGATACTTGGCGAAGAATGGTTCAGAACTATGCGTCGAATCTTACCCCCATTGATGTACAATATTCAGATTCTTGGCCAACGCAAAGGATTGGCACGTGATGGATATTACTGCAACTACGATTCGGAACTGCATACTTACCATCAGAGCGACCTCGCCGTGATGGATAAACTGCTGTCTGATTATACGACCCGCTACTGCCGCACAGCTTTAGACCAAGCCAACAACCCCACAGCCGTGGAGTATGACGCCATCGACCTGACACGCACGTCGCTGGTGAACGATTGCAGCCTGGACTTAGACATCGACTATGATCTTCCCATCAGGATAGCTTTAGACTACAATGCCAACCTGAACTGCGTGGTTATCGGGCAACTTCGTAAGTTTGAAGGCCGTGAGACTCTGATGGTGCTCAAAAGTATGTTCACCATGAACGAGCAGAAGATACGTGCTCTGATACGCAATATGTGCCGCTACTACCGTCCGTTCATCGACCGTGGCGGCGACTTCATTTACTACTATGACAGTACGGCAAAGCAAGGTGCGTCACTGGCATACGCTGTAGAGGGAGCCAAGGCGCAAAACTTCAATGATGTAGTTATCGAGGAACTGAGGCGCGCCCGTGCCAGCGTAACACCCGTTGATATCGGCTCTCCCATGAAGCATAACCAGAAGTTCCAGTTTATCTGTGATGTATTCAGTTTCCAGCAAGGCCCTGCCGTTCGCATCAACGCCGATGAAGACCGTAACGAATACTTGATAACCGCCATTGAGAACTGTGCTTGCGAACAGGGGCCGAACGGCATACGCAAGTATAAGGGTGGTGAAAAACTACATGCAAAAGGCGAAGGTACGGAGGGTAGCATTGACCCCAGAACCAGAACGGACGTAACGGACGCTTTTGATACGCTGCTCATAGGCTGCCGCTTCTTTACCAACGGAAACAAAACGATTGGTGGCAGACTGAAGGGGAGATACCAAAACCTTGCTGGTATTCTGAGATGATAAAAAGCGAGGGCCGTTTGCCCTTGACTTCATGCCTGTAAGGCATTATCTTGCAGGCATAATCACAAATTCTAAATAGGCTATGGGCAAGAAAAATAAAAAGCAGGGCAGTGGCGGAATGGTTACGCACAAGCCGAATACTTTTTCCGATTATCAGAATATCCATCGTGAACTGATGGCCAAACATTATGTTCCCATTGACGTGCTCCGTCCGGGCAGAGTCAGGGACATATCGTTGGCTGTTGGTGACGCTGCCAATGCTGGCGCACAGGATATGGCGGTCTCGATGGGTTGCGGCGGCTGGAGCAACGGACCGCTGAGCAAGGTGGCGTGGAGTTTCGACGGACGCACGGATACCGTTGTAAAGGTGAATGACAAGGACGGAAATCCACTGGGTGACGGATACGTGAAATGGGGTGCCGGCGACAATATCCCTTCGGTTATACCGCCACTGGCTATGTCGTCACCCTATACGTCTGCACCCTTACGCTATATTGCCGACCTGATAATGGGGCTTGGCTATCGCTATATGTTCCGTATGCCTGACGGCAAGATGGTAGAGTTTAAGGATGCCGGCGAACTGTTGCAGCAGAAAATTGACGAATTGGAGGCCAAGGAAAAGACACCCATCGACGAAGCAGAGGAGTTACTCGGCAACATCGGCGTAGAGCCAAAGAAACCTGAGAATAAAGCCTTGAAACGCTTGAAGGAAATGTACGCCGACTGGGAACGTACCTGGTACGGATACGATGAGAAGGACGCGATGGGCGACATGGAACATGTACCAGGCTCTAAGGAGTTCATTGAGGAAAACAACCTTGATCTACAGTTTGCACAGTGCATGCAAGATCATGTGATGCTCGAAATGTCGTTCCCAACCATCGGACTGCAGAGAGGCAGAAGAGGGCAGTGGAAGCCAAAGATAGTTCAACTCTCCATGCTCCCAGCCCATAGCACCAGACTGAGTGTGCGTAATAGCCAAAATCACATTAACGCATGTTACTACTCTGACTCACTACGCCGTAAGGGTGCCGCAGGTACACAGACTGTCACCAACGCTACGCAGGATAACTCGTTCAAGATGTACCCTGCTTGTATGCCACAGCACTTGCTGTCAGACTTGAAGTATATTATCGACTCAAACCAGCGCACCCGCATAAAGGATCGCCCAACTTGGATTGTATGCCCGACGTTCTACCCGAGCTTAAACAAACCATATTATCCCCAGCCGGCGTGGTGGAGCGTCTTCACCTCCAAGGCTTTCGACTTCTCGGCCACCATTCTGTACGATAAGTACAAGCAGCGCGATAATGCCACGACGTTCGGAAAAATTCTGTTTGTGTCCTTAGACTACCTCAATGATGTCTTTAGTGATGAAGGGTATCAAGGAAATCCTGAAAAGAAACAGGAGTTTATCGACCAACTCGACAAGTCGTTAGAGGACTTCCTTCAGCGCCGCGAGAACAACGGCAAGACCATGCGTCAGTGGATGTGGACTGGACCCGATGGCAAAGAACATAAGAGTGTAGAAATAGTTGATGTTACAGAAACCACCAACGATTCAGTGAAGGCCGGCAAAGAAGAACTTGAACTTTCCACTTCGCCAATCTTCCTGGCATTGCAGATTGACCCGCGCTTGGTTGGTGTGCCTATGGTAGCAGCCAGCAATGGCGGCACGGCCCTGCGTGAGATGGCTCTACTCAAACAGCAGCAGCTGAACATTCACCAGCGCCTTTATCTGAATCTGCTCGAAGCTATCAGCCGCTTCAATGGATGGAGTGATCGCGGATGCTGGGTGGTAAAATTACAGACTCTCACAACCTTGGATAACAGTAAGACAGGAGTCGTTGAGACACTATCATCTGAAGGTGCTTGACAACGCAACTATTAGTTAAACATATATTCCGAGTGCAGGTAGCCGTGAGGTTGTCTGCACTCATTTTTTCTTCTTTGGGTTTGGAGTGCCAAGAGCACCGCCTTTAACCCGATTAAGCATCTTCCATCCGTCTGCAGCATACTTCCTAATGTATTCATCCTCCATCTTTCCCACCACGTCTATATCGAGCCAGTCCGTCAGTATCTTAAACTCATACGATGCTCCTGTTTCCTCTATATGCTTATATACTGCCGACTTCTTCTTCTCAACGTCCGTATGACGTCTACGTCTATGTTCGGGATCAAACGACAGGCCGATATAAGCATATCCGTCAGAGAACGTAAAGGCGTATATCTTTCTTCTCATCCAGTTTCCGACAACTTCCATGTGACCGCAGATATCATCAAGCCATCCTTCTTTAAAGGCGTGTTGGTAAGCGTAACCGCTCCCTTTCTGAAATTCGCATCTCGTCTTATATCCCAAAGCTACAGCGTGACAATACTCTTTGGTGTAGAATCCCTTGGGTCGCCTCAGTTCTTCCATGTGACTGCATACTTCTTCAAAGATGCCGCGCCTTCTTGCAGCATTATATGCACCGCCTTCTTTCTCGCGAAACTCCTCTTTTGTCTTACACTTCAAAGCCGCTACCCTTATCTCTTCATCGGTATAGGATTCCCGCATGTTGCGCTTCATGTGGCCGCACAATTCATCTAACAATCCTCGACGGACAATGGCGAAATAAGGGTATCGCTGTTTCTTTCTGAACACGGTTAGGTCATCATATTCGTTTGCAATCGCAGCCAGTTCCTCGCGTGTATAGTCGGCTCTCATATTCCGCTTCATGTGGTTACACAATTTAGCAATCAAACCTCTGCGCTGTATAGCAGAATAAATATTTGGCTGCTCCCGTTTAAACTGTGTAAGGTTGTTGTAGACCCTGGCGACCGATGCCAACTCTTCGTCTGTGTAATTCGGTTTTTCGCGCTTCATGTGAGCACACAGTTCATCCATCAGTCCGCGCCTGCTTATTGTCTGGTAGGCGGACTTCTCCTTCTTGATGAACTCCGCGACGCTGTCGTATCTTGACGCAATATCGGCCAACTCATCGTTAGTGTAAGGGATACGTTCCTCTCGCTTCATGTGACCGCAAAACTCTTCCATCTTTTTACGGCTGTGTATCCTGTCGTAGGCTTTAGGTTCCCGCTCACGAAACTCCTTCAGACTGTCATACCTTGACGCAATTTCCGCCAGTTCTTCGTCGGTATAGCGCTCACGTCTTCCACGCTTCATGTGGCCGCAGAACTCCTTCAACTTCTTACGACTGACTATCGCATCGTAGATTTTAGGTTCCTTCTTACGAAACTCTGTCAGCACCGTATATTTTGATGCGATGTCGGCCAACTCTTCGTCTGAGTATTTGTATTCTCCCTTTTTCGCCATATCAGTTTTAGCATAAATATAAGGCAGCACTGCGCGTTGCTATGGCTGATTGTGCAAGCCACCGGGACGTTTCCGTTACCCGACGCGGTTACTGCCCTAATGGGTATCATTTTTACTATGGCAGATACAACAAATGCCACCATCAGTGGCGGCATCATCTTGTACCGCACAATCATTTAAGCACTGCAAAGATAAGCATAATTTCTGAAACCACCAAATTTCTCAGCATTTTTTAACTCGTTTCGTCTGCCCTTGACTTTCTATCCGATACGTAGTATCTTTCCGACAAAAAGGTAATATATGAAATCAATAAAGAACATATTCCACAAGAAGCAGAAGCAGGAGCCGAAGCCGCTGAGAGTAGAGGACGTTGCCCCTGCACCCATGACACCGGAGCCTGACGATGCAGAGCTGGCA
>JAEEGG010006936.1_pt1 | contig 26396 bp, 25 predicted proteins | sample 9134161 | NCBI WGS metagenome assembly JAEEGG01 (sample SAMN16246543, study PRJNA631951) | gut metagenome | biome: gut microbiome; feature: rumen; material: CR-attached | host: Bos | place: Iran: Karaj | collected 2018-10 | reverse complement strand
TGTCGGTGATCTCTCTATTGATCCCTCCATGTTCCCATCTACACAGATGGTGATCCTTTTAGGGGTCAAAGACACGGATCTGTTCATCAAAACTGTTAGAAATATTTTGGTGGCTGCTAAGTCCGGCGTTACAGATGAAGTAGATGATATCATGGGAGTTATCACTAAATGTGGAAACTATGTCGCTATTAAGATTGGAGACGGGGAAAAGGTCAATGAATTCCTGAAAGATAATGGCAAAGCTCAAGAAAAGAGCCTGGCAAAATGCAAAGTACTGCAAGGTGCTGTTGAAAAAGTTGGTGGATTCAAACAAAACGGCTTCAACTATCAGAATTATAAAGGCTACACAGAATTCTTCACATATATATGCAAGTTATACCCTTCTATGATAGAAGACACGTCAAGTGAGGCTGCTAAGGAGTCGGTCAAAATAATCGAAGCATTGCCTGATTTTTCAGTTTTCAAAAAATACCTCGACATTAACGTGGGAACTGCAAAAGTCACAGATGAAGGAATCGAATTCAAATCCTATACACCCTGGCCGAGAGATTTAGAAAGATAATATTCACAATATAAACTATTATTGGTCATAACAAAAAATCCCCTTTCGGAAGAAGGGGGATTTTCTTTTTATTTTATTAAACAACAATTACTTATTGGGATTAGCCCCTTTATATTTCAAGTGAATGCTATACAGTCCTTTGCTTGCTGTAATAAAAAGCACATCGTGATTTTTACCACCAAAACAAACATTTGCAGTCCAGCCTTCCGGGACTCTTATGACTTCGATTTCTTTTCCAGTCTTGTCATAAACCACGACACCACGGCCATTGGTTAGATACAGGTTCCCCTGATCATCCAAAGTCAACCCATCAGACTGATCCTTGCAGAACACTTGCTTGTTAGACAGGGAAATTCCCCCTTTATCTGAGGAGATATCATATTTATAGATAATGCCCACCCCTATATCCGAAATATAAAGTGCTTTTCCATCAGGAGTCCCTATGATTCCATTAGGTTTTTTTAAATCGGAAGCGATCTTTACCAACTGTTTCTCTTTTGTGAAAACATATACATCTTCGCTGTCTAATTCCTTGCCGGTACGATCTCCCCACCAGGGACGTTTATAAAGAGGGTCTGTAAAATAATAATCTCCTGATGGATGAACCCATATATCATTAGGGCCATTGAAGTATTTATTTAAATGATCTAATCCGCTCAGGATACATTCCTTTTCGCCATTTAGAGAAATACGCCACAGTTCATTTTTGTTATCCGCACAGGCAATAAGATGATCTTCTGCGTCCATGTACATTCCATTAGCACGCCCTGCCGGACTCATGAATACTGTCAAAATACCATCGGTACTCCATTTAAGAATACGATCTAAATTCTGATCAGTGAAGTAAACATTGCCTTTGGAATCACAGGTAGGACCTTCTGTAAAAGAAAATCCCCTGGAAAGCAACTCAAGATGCGCCCCGTCAGCTATAACGGATTCCGCAAACGCACTTGGCACACCAGCACACAAAAGTGCCGCAGCCAAACAAATTTTACTTTTCATTATTTATCTTTTTTAAATGATTTACGATTTTACGCGCCCAAGCCTTGTAGCCATTTGCGTTTAAATGGAGATTATCTTTCTGGAAATACTCCGGTATCGGATCCCCTTCACCATTCATCGTGATATTATAAGTATTTAAATAGTAAAGATTTTCCGTTTGGGAAGCCCAAACATTGAGCATATCGTTCAACTCTGTAGTTGGAAGGAATTTATCCCGTCTCAGTTCACAAGGTTTCACCGAAACGATCGTTACAGTAATTCCCGGATATTTCTCCCATATCAGAGATAACAGTTGCTTATAATTGGCAAAAATCTGCTCCGCTTTTATTCCTCTGGCTGTATCATTATCCCCTTCATAAATAACGATCTGTTTGGGATTATAAGGAGCGATGACGGTATCAAAGTGCTCTATAACATCCGTTACCATAGAACCGCCAAATCCTCGATTGATCAATGGAATTTCCGGCATATCAGCCTGCATTGTTTTCCATTGCGTAAAAGTGGAACTGCCAACAAATAATGTCAATCCCGCTTGAGGAGGATTGTCCGCGTCTTGTTTTTTAAATGCAGCCATCTCTTTTTCATACGATGCAAGCGCCTGTGACGCAAACACCATGCACAACATTGAAATACAAATAACTTTTTTCATAACAAATCAAATCTTCAGACGTATCTTTATCCGTGATAATCCCCATGCTATTCCAATACATACAATGGAAAACACTAGAGACCTTGCCAATCCCGGCCAACCGCTATTTAAAACTTTTGGATATGCCCATCCTGTCAAAGTCTGAATACTGTACCAGAGGTATGGGATCATGTAGCAAGTCAGAGTAAGAGTTCCTGCCGGAGCTATAATTTTGAACCAATCTCTTTTGCCTGCGACATCGACTAACCAATAAATCACAATAAATAAAGCAAAGAAAATCGAACAACAAAGAAACAACCAAGTTGGAGTCGCCCCAATCTTAGAAATAATCCAGTGGTGTTGTGCCCAATATGCTCCAGCTAAAGCTGCTACAGCCAATCCAACTAAAATCGGCAGCAGTGTTTTACAAAAATTGGCTTTTTCGTTGAAATGATAGACAATAACACCCGTCATCATACCAATGATCGCAAATGCCGCATGAACTCCACCTCCCGGCAAAAGAAAATCTAAATGGTGAATATTCAGATGTTTAATGATTCCTTTATCTGGAAGGATGCACAACGCTATAGTAACGCCAGCTGCAACTATGGCTAAAAGAAGGTTAAAACGGGTGAACAAAACTATCACTGCACAAGTCAGATAACTCCAGCCAATCAAACCTAAAATCCCCCACCATTGCGGTGAAAACTTCGCACCACCAATTCCTTTATATTCATAAGCCAGCCAGAATAATACAGCAATGCCTAAAACGCGTAAAATATAACTCCAATATCCCCTTACCTTAGAATAATCATTCCACACAAGGAAGAAGGCTGTAACCATGCCTATCGAAAACCAAGGCTGAGGAAGCAGGCATTTTCCAATAGTATCGTGATTGACAATAAACACTCCCATGATCAACAATGCCAATGTTCTCAGCATAATATGTAAAAGTATCTGCCATAGTGGCTCTTCTCCTTGTCGCCGAATTTCCACAGCATAAGGCACAGCCATTCCCATAATGAAGAGAAATCCAGGGAATACTATATCCGCAAAACCAAGACGATTTTCATCACTTGCCGCATGAAGCAGCCAGTCAGGGATATTTTTAAGTCCGGGAATATCATTTACGAAAATCATCAAGAACATCATCAATGATCTGAAAACATCCAAAGACTCCAGGCGTGTTACGCTTATTCCCTTTTGTTTCGATTTTGTTGTATGTGCTTTTGCTTCAGCCACGCCCAGTAGGATATCGTCTTTCAGTATTCTAAGCAAGCCGAACATCTTGCCTATCAAATCAAAAAGCTCTATTCTAATTGTCGTTTGACCGTAAATGGCAAATACAAATATTTTGAAAAAAATGTTACGTTTTTTCGTCTAATTTAATTAACTCCTACGGGAGAATGTAATAAATTCGAGTCATGATACTCTCCAATATATTGATTAAGAAAAAGTTAATCACAAAAGAACAGCTAGACCAGGCACTGGAATTAAAAAACGCTAAAGGAATGCGGCTGGATCGAGCTTTGATCCAAATCGGTGCTATCAGTGAAAAAGACCTTTTGAATGTATTAGGAGAGGAATTACATCTGCCCGTTGTGAACCTGTCACAAGTCCAGGCTGATCCCGAAGCTATCAAACTTCTTCCTACAAAACTTGTTTATCGCAGAGGAGTAATGCCCATCTCCCTGAAAACAATCGACGGGGCTTCCACATTGGAAGTCGCGATGAGTAACCCCTTTGACCTAGAGGCACTGGATGATATTCAAGTTCTTACAGGGAAAAGAGTTCAAGCGGTTCTAGGAATTGAGGATGAAGTTGAACGTCTTATCAAAGAATACTATGGATTAGGCGGTGATACCATCAATGAACTGACTGGCGGACTTAACGATAATTCCCCAGAAGATATTCAGAATGAAGATTTAATGGAAATGGCTCAAGAAGCCAGTGTCATTAAACTTGTGAATGAAATCATTGTAGAAGCTGTCAATGAACGTGCAAGTGATATTCATGTAGAACCCTATGAAAATGAACTATCTATTAGATATCGTATTGATGGTGTTCTGCATCCGGCTTCTGTTCCAGCACAAATCCATCAACTCCAGGCAGCAATCATCAGCCGCATTAAAATTTTGGCAAATCTTAATATTGCTGAACGACGGCTCCCCCAAGATGGGCGTATTAAATTCCAAGTTGGCGGCCGACAAATCGATGTGCGTGTCAGTGTGATCCCTATGATTTTCGGCGAAGGCATTGTCATGCGTATCCTTGATAAAGCCAGTGTGCTATTTACTCTGCCCCAACTAGGTATGGATGAGGAGACTTTTGCACACTTTGAACAACTGATCGACAGACCACACGGTATCATTCTGGTGACTGGCCCAACTGGAAGTGGCAAAACTACAACGCTTTATGCCGCATTAAACGCCATTGTTGGGCAAGATATCAAAGTGCTCACCGTTGAAGACCCTGTGGAATACAATCTTCGTGGTGTCAATCAAATCCCTGTGGATCATCAAGTGGGAATGACTTTTGAAAAAGGGCTCAGAGCCATATTGCGCCACGATCCCGATGTTGTGATGATTGGCGAAATTCGTGATTTGGAAACAGCTCAAGCCGCGGTTCAAGCATCACTGACAGGGCATCTTGTATTGAGTACACTTCACACTAATGACTCTTGTTCCGCCCCCATGCGTTTAACTGATATGGGAATCGAACCATATCTTGTCAGTAGTACTCTTATTGGCAGTATGGCTCAACGTTTGGTCCGCAAACTTTGTAATATATGCAAGGAATCTTATAAGCCCAATTTGAAAAAAGTTCCCTCTGATCTCATCCTTACAGAAGAAGATCATCTATATCGCGCAACTGGTTGCGACGCATGCCGTCAAACTGGCTATAAAGGACGCTCTGGGGTCTATGAACTGATGCTGATGAATGATGAGATTGCTAACCTTATTACACATCGTGCCCCCACTTATGAAGTCGTTGCCGCTGCACGCAAAAATGGACTCCGCCTTTTGAGGGAAGATGGCTGGCTGAAAGTCAAGCGGGGTATTACAGATGTAAATGAAGTTGTTCGTAACACGGCTATATAATTTTTAATAATCTCGATGGCAGAATTCAAATATACAGCAAAAAACATTGCAGGAGAAACTGTCACAGGAGTTATCAATGCTGATAATAAATCTGCTGCCATAACTCAGTTGGAAGAAAAAAAACTTTTTCTATTAAAGATACAAGATCAATCTGATGATCTGAAAAAACTCTCTAGTAGGCGCAAGGTCAAAGCTAAAGATATTGGCATCATGTATGGGCAATTAGCAGACTTATTAGGCAGTGGCGTCCCTTTGCTGAGAGCATTAGACAGTCTGATCCGCAGTGGCACTAACCGAAACCTCAATCAGATTCTTCGGGAAATTCGAGGTTCCGTTGCCGATGGAAAATCTCTAACTGAAGCCTTCAAACAATTCCCAGAGGTATTCCCTCCATTGCAAACAGCTATGATACAAGCTGGGGAACGAGCAAGTTTTCTCCAAGATGTACTCCAAAGTATGGCGGACTTCCTTGAACGACTCGATGAGCTCCGCAGCAAAGTTGTTGGTTCTCTGATTTACCCTATCGCACTATCCATCATTGGAAGTCTAGTACTAGCCGCTGCACTTATCTTTTTTGTACCCAAATTTGAATCTTTACTAGCCAACACACAAATGTTACTGCCAACTGCGATCGTCTTTGGGATGAGTCAGGCAATCCGAAATGGCTGGCATTTGATACTCATGACATTGGCAGGAATATTCATTCTCCTGTGGAGTACCCTGAAAAGTCAAACGGGACGCCGAATGATTGAGCGCTACCGTATGAAAATCCCTTTAATTGGCAATGCAATGCGGATGGTAGCGATTTCGCGTTTCTGTAGGATTCTAGGAACGCTTCTGGCAAATGGGGTTCCTTTATTGCAATCACTGAATATTGCGAAAGATGCCACTGGATCTGAAATCATGGCAGAACATATCGCTTATGCCATCGAAAATGTACGAGAAGGAAAATCCCTTGCCGAACCATTGCGCAACAGCAAGATGTTTCCAGATCAAATTATGGCAATGCTTTCAACCGCAGAAGAGTCAAACCGACTGGACAAAGTACTGCTCAATATCGCAGATACTGTAGAACGAAGAACCAACCGCCAAGTAGATCAAGCAGTCAGGCTTATTGAACCATTAGTTTTATGTGTGATCGCTGCTTGCATTGGCTTTATGGCAATTGGATTACTTCTTCCGATCTTTACAATGGCTGGGTCACTTGGTAAATAGCAGATTATATATAAAAGCCTCCTAAATGGAGGCTGCAATACATGTTTAAGATCAAAGTAGATCAAGCTCTTACTTGACCATTTCCATCCACTAGCCATTTATAGGTGGTCAATTCATCCAATCCCATAGGCCCTCTAGGACCAACTTTATCCGTGCTGATCCCGATTTCAGCCCCCATACCAAACTCGCCCCCATCATTGAATCGAGTTGAGGCATTCCAGCAAACTACGGCAGCATCAACTTCATGCTGAAATCTCATCGCCTTTTCTTTAGATTCAGTGATGATACATTCCGTATGCCGTGACCCATAACGATTGATATGAGCTATAGCCTCTGATTCATTTTTGATCACACCAACAGATAAAATCAAATCGAGGTATTCCTTTGACCATTCCTCTTTATCTATGGGAATAATCGAATCCATTGCTGTTCCAGATGGAAACGCTGATTTTAAAATAGCTAAAGAATTTTCATCACAATGCAATTTTACACCTTGTTCCATCAACACTGATGCCAATATCGGAAGTACATGTTTCGCAATCTTCTCGTCGATCAAAAGTGTTTCAGCCGCATTACATGCACTCGGACGCTGAACCTTTGCATTGATAAGGATCTTTTTGGACATTTCAACATCTGCGTCTTCATTGACATATACATGACATACACCTTTATAGTGTTTGATCACAGGAACATGTGAGCAAGACATCACAGTCTTGATAAGTCCTTCACCACCTCTTGGAATACAGAGGTCAATAAATTCTGTAAGTGATAGTAATATGGGAATAGCCTGTCGATCTGTTGTAGGAACAACCTGAATGGCTTCTAAGGGAAAATCATGATAAATTTTTCGCGCTGCTTTTGTCATTATACTAGCAATCATCAGGTTTGATCGAAGTGCTTCCTTCCCCCCACGCAATATAGTCACATTCCCAGATTTAAAACAGAGGGCTGCTGCATCCGCAGTCACATTGGGGCGTGATTCGAAAATAATCACAATCACACCAATAGGACATGAGACCTTACGCAATTTGAGTCCATTAGGACGCAAACGAGAATCTAATTCTTTTCCCAATGGATCTGCTAAGTTGGCTACTTCTTTGACCCCATTCGCCATAGCTTCAATACGTTTGGGCGTTAAAGTTAAACGATCCAGCATGGCCGCTGACAAACCGGCTTTTTTTGCATCCTCTATATCAAGACAATTCGCCTGCTCTATCTCACTCTTATTAGACAATATCGCATCAGCCATTGCAATAAGGCATTTATTTTTCTGTTCACTAGAGAGATTTGCAAGGATACTGGATGCGTTTTTAGCTTTCACACCCAACTCGACCATCTGGGAATAAAGCTTAGAATCCGTGGTCACATTAAAATCATTCATATTTTAAAATCTTTATAATTCAATCTTTTTACGGGAGCAAAAGAGTTCTCGTATATCCAACTTGCTTGTCCGGTTTAAGGTGTTTTGATAAGAATGCGCCTATCTCCATCCAGTGATTCACTCCACCAAAACCATGTCCAGCACCATCTACAACCAACAAAGTGCTTTCTACACCAGCCTGAGCCAATGTTTCCAAATACATCTGACTTTGATTGAGTGGCACTAAATCATCTTTATTCCCATGAATAATGATAATGGGTGCATGTGTGGATGTAACAAATTTTCTCGGACTAAGCATTGGCAAAACGGATTTCATTTCATTTGGATCTCCGCCAATCAATCGAGCAAAACATGAATTCTTTACATCACTAAAAATTGTCTTTTCATAATCGAAATGCTCAAAATCAGTGGGACCAAAAAAATCACATACCACCTGAACACGACTTGTCTGTTCCAAATATTCACCCTCATCAAAAATGCGAGTGTGACCGGTTGCACCTAACAATGCAACCAAATGACCACCAGCGGAATCTCCACCTACACCAATTTTTTCGGGATCAAATCCAAATTCATCAGCATGAGCCCTCAACCAGCGGATAGCTGACTTGCAATCACATATTTGAGCCGGAAATATTGCATCTTGGCTCAGTCGGTAATTCACACTGGCCACCGCATAATTTTGCCCCACAAATTGAAGAAAAGCACAATTTGCTTTATCTCCACCTTCCCAACCACCTCCGTGAAACCAAACTAATAGAGGAATTTTTTCACCAGCGCCAGGTGGAAGGAACAAATCTAATTTTTGCCTTTCGTGTGCATTTTTCACATAAGCAATATCCTTTATGATTATGCTTCCATTCGGGATGGAAGGAATATCTTTTGCAATAATTTTATTTAAATCCTCAACAAACGCTGATGCTGTCATACTGATTACAAGGAGAAAAAATAATACAATCTGTTTTTTTATACTAATAAATGATAAATGTGAATTCATAATTAAATACCTATTTAAATTCATATATCTTGGCATTACGGATCAAGACTTGCCCGCCACCACGACTAAGTTCTTGAAAACCAATGTGTCCTTCTCTGGGCCGTTCACTAAGTGGTAATCCTCTGTCCAGTTTTTCTGTTTTTTCATTCAAATTTATTTTTGATAGTGTTTCACCATTAAGTACGATCCAAATATCTTGTCCACGACAGGTGATTTGATATTTATTCCATTCACCAGGCAGATACATATCCACTCTTGGAAGTACTGCCTCATATACACAGCCTGTAAGTTCACCTGGATTATATTCATAACCAGACATCGTATAATAACGTGGATCACACATTTGTATTTCCATACCGTCAAACGCAGGATCCCCCTCATCAGGGAATCTAATGCCAAAACCACTATTTCCACGCTCTGGAAGTAAAAATTCAAATTCAATATAGAAATCCCCATAAATCTTTTCACTTACGAGCCAAGTTCCTCGTGGTTCACTTCCATGTAAAACACCATCTTTTAATATCCATTTCCCACCAATCGGTCCTGCTTTAGATATATCATCCCAAGCAGAAACACGCCACCCCATTGGTTCCCCATTCGCATTAAAAAGTGGTTTTGCCTTCTTTATAATAGCATCAGATGGAATTGCAGGTTCAGGACTTGATACAAGGAAATATCCTGGTCTAAAAAACTTTCCTTTACTTCCATCGGGCTGAGAATCGGCGATTTTAATATGAAGTGCATGGCGTTTTGACTGTGCTAATCCTTCTGCCAATTTAACGCAATGTGAACGACTAAAATTCTTTGCCCATCGATCGAAATTTTCTAAAGTAGTCCAATCACTATTGTCGATGGAATAAGTGATCGTTCCACTATCCGGCCCTCGTACATCAAAATAACCAATACAGCTCCCTGTAAAATGCAACACAATTTCATCCCCAGGTGTCTCAGATTCAATAACTGATGGGAAATATCCAGATGGACTTTTTACATTTAACTTCCAATTACCCTTTAATTGTACATTCTCTGCTGGTATCATCCGTGCCGGTTCCAATGGAACCGCCGATAAGGAAGGGATCAAAGGGGATCGTTTTGGAGGGAAATTAGCACTTTTTCTAACAAATTTTTCAAATGCGAGTTTTCCACATTCAACAATAGTGTCAGCATAGACTTCATAGCAGGCATCTGTAGGATGCACCCCATCAGAAGCAAATTCACCCTTTCCCCACTTACCGCTATTTATCATTAAGGCCGCTGACTTACCAACATTGATAGATGGAATTCCATAATAATCAGCTAGTTTCTCTTGAGCTTTTACACTTAACGGCATCTGATTATTCTTGTATACTTCAAACCAGCCTTCCGTTGTCGTATATATAAAAACAATATCTGTTGTTGGTTTTGCAGTCCATATCTGCCGCACAATTCCTTCCATATAGGCAATGCAATTTTTTTCACTTTCTCCAGCATCATTCACCGCAAATTCAATCAGTACAAGGTCTGGATTCTGCTCAATACAATCCTTATTTACACGAAATGCACCAAGAAACGAACCTGTCCCCCCCAATGCCGCATTCACTTCTTTGATCTCACGACTTGGCAATTGATTTTTTAGATATGATGTCAAACGGCTTCTGTAGCACAATTCAGGTTTACTTGCGCCAGCTCCAGCTGTTATGCTTCCACCTAAGTAGGCAATACATATTGGTTCTGCACTTGAAGAAAGCTTCTCAAAGAAATTCGAAATTCCATCCCTCAATTCCATTAAGCTTTGCATTTGAGAAACATCAGGCTTTTCAATAGCTTTTAACGGGTTTGAAGAAAGCAAAAACAATAATAGTGCTACAAATAATACTGAATATCGCATCAAACCATTCATGCTATTGGGATTCATTTTTTAAAGGTTTCTTCCTATTAGATATTTGCACAGAAACGCCAGCGGTCATCGGAAGCTCAAATTTTTTTAATAACACACTAACTGCAAACGGTTGAAATTTTGTTAAAATAAAATCTGCGATATCACTCGCCATTGTTTCTAATAATTTCCACTGTTTATCCTTGCCCCATTCACGAATTGAATTTACAACTTTTTCATAGTCAATCGCATATTGAAGGTCATCTGCTTTCATGGCCATGCTCATATCTCCGTCCAATTCTATGGTCGCTAAAAGACGTTGTGGCCAGTTGCGCTCCGCGTCATTAGTTCCAACACGCATTCGTATTTCTAATTCGTGAATGATAATCTTATCCATCTACAAACGACTTAAATTTAGTTCTTTTGCTTTAGAAACTATAACATCCCAATCAAACCCATTAGCCATCACCAACTCTTTCAATATAGATAAATTATCCAACAAAAGTTCCGGATGGCATTTTTGAAGTGGTTCCAGATGTGTATATCCTGTGAGTACTGCACAAGAATGCATCTTCGCGTATTGTGCAGTCTCAATATCATGCACCATGTCACCAATAAAAAGTGTTTCTTCCGGCTTTATGACATGCTTTTTAACAATTTCTAGAATTCGGTTTTTCTTATCCCAGATTTCCACATACGGATGATCCAGATATGCTGCTATATCAATTTTAACTTTTATCTTTTCAAAATGAGCCTGATGAATCGAACTAAAAAGAAAAGTTTGAATTCCTTTTTCTTTCACAAATCTTAGGAAATCCAATGCATAGGGAATCTCCTCAACATTATCTTCTTGATCAACAAAAGCCTGACGAAATTTTTCAGTTAGTTTCACCATATCCACTCCAGGAAGTAATTCCGCATAGAATTTGGTAAACGGAAGATAAAAACGTTTTCTAAATTCATCTCTGCTGAACTCAGGCATTCCCATCTCCCGAAGTACTGTATTTGTCGCATTCAATACTGGAGGTAGGTCATCTACCAGTGTACCAGATAAATCAAAGATAATATTTTTTAAATCCATTTTACTTATTGCGCCTAATCTCTTCTTTCTTTATCTCCAACTCCTCTTTTATCCTCTTACGCTCGGATATAAGTTGTGCCTCTACTTGCTGATATTTTTCAAAATCCCCGGCTTCAAGCGCCTTATTCTTTTCATTTTCCAGCATCAACTCACGCTCCGCCAATTTGGATTTATAAAGTATCTCCAACTCCGCCAGCTGTTGCTTTTGTTCATTTGTCAATTTTTCGATTTTAAGCTGGCCAAACCTCTCTAATGCCTTTTCATAAGCACTTTTCATCTCTTACTCTCCACTAATTGTTCAATCTCTTTATCTATCTCCTTAACTGCACTCTCATTTTTCAACTCTGAAAAACATGCTTTCAAAGAATTTAAAGTTTTTAAATATTCATCATCCATATTTTGCCATTTATAATTACTGGCTGCACGACGAAGTAACATGATCGCATCTGATGTTCTCCCTAATTCCCAGCAGCAACGCCCCGCACCATGCAAAGATACAGCAATTATTTCCGAATTGGTTATATCCCTGGCACGTGATAATATTTCACTCCACAACTCGAAAGCTTTTTCATAATCATTTTCTTCTTCTGCGCATAAAGCCAAATTTGATTTTATGGCCAAAATCAATGTTGTTTCTTTTGCGTTCAACAATGCTGTGTCAAACTCAGCTCTTGCCTGTTCTATTTTCTGTTCTTTCAGAAGATCAATACCTTTTTCATTCTGAAGTAACACAAAAATATTTGGGAATGCATGAATCAAATCATCACGTTTTTCTATTTGATCTAAAAAACTTAGTCTAGCAGTTCTACCTTCAGGAGAAAGATTCTTTTCAATTTGTAAAAGAAGGATCTGATTTTTCCACCATTGCTCTCCTTGTTTGTTGATTTCGGCTGCCTCTGTTGCTAATCGTAAAGCCTCATCAAAATGGTTCTGTTTGTATGCCGCATAAGCCTGGTTATGCAACGCTATAGCTTGAAGATCACGTCTATCCAGCAAAGCAGACTTCTTAGCGATTTCTTCCCATGTATTCTCCGCAGCAGTCCAATTTCCTGCTGTAGAAACACTATTAGCTGTTTCCATCAGTTGATTTATTTGTTGGACTGCCTGTGGTACTGGTTTTGGCTGCGGGGTACTACATCCGACCAATAATGAAACAATAATGAGTGTCGCAAAGATATAGTATTTTTTCATTATCTTGTTCCTCCAATTGCAGGTTCCACAATACTTTCTGGGATTACGTTTGTCTGAGGGGCAAAACTTCCTTTCAGAAGCCAATTCCTTTTTAGTCCTTGCACTAAATCGTCGATATCGATCACAAGAGATGATATAGAACTAAGCATATAACTGTTGGCCTGAACTTGTTGTCTCAAGTTCCCAGTTATGTCAGCCAAGTTCAATAAAGATTGATTAAGGCTTTGACTTAAAACTGCTATGTTAGTTTGAGTTGTTTGGACTGTACCCTTTGCTGTTCCTATTGTCTCTACAATCTGAGAATTCATTTCTGGAGGAATCACCCATTCCCCTAAACTACCATGCTCATTCGTCAACATAGCGGATATTGTCTGCACATTGCTAACTACCGGATCTAAATTTGTGATCGTTCCATTTGCATTCTTTATCAATGCTGTTGACTCCTCCAATAAAGCCACAATCTGATTCGTCAATGAAAGAAATCCCGGCAGACCATTTGTGAGCTGGGCAACTAAATCATTGGCTGATCCCATTACATCAGCACCTTCATAACAAGCCAGGAAATATCCCATATCTCCTTTTTTGATAGGTTCATCTTTCCATCTCCCCATAGACTCATCATCTGTTGGATCTTGCCAAACATAGAATTTTCCATCTTTTTCTGTATAAGTTGCACTTAAATTCTCAGTATTGCCAGATTGTCCCCCTTTGGATACTTCCAAGGTTTTGCCACCAAGCAAACTTGACTTCAATCTTACATCGGAGTCCGTCCACAAATAGCCATAATACGGTTCCCATATATCAAATTGAATAGTTACATTAAAATAGTCGCTAGGATCATTAGGTGTCACAGCAGTGATCACTCCTGCTTTGAAACCCATCAACATAACCGGATCCCCAACCTTTAAGCCCTCTGCAGATGCAACTAAAGTAAAATAAGGAACCTTCTTCTTGGTCCAGCCTTTTCTTACAGCTGTAGAATATGTATAATAAGATATTGCTGCCAGCGCAATAATTGTCGCAATGAAAACAAAAACGCCCACCCATTTTTCAATTTTGTTCAAATGCGTCCGTAACTGTGGTGTTAAATCATTGATAGGCATAACTAAACCTTACTCCATTTGCCAATAATCTTCTTTATCGTGGTATCTTCTGACATTCTCAAGCTTTCAATCGTTTGAAAAATATGTAGCTTTTGATTACTAATTACCGCATACATCCAAGGAATATTCTGAGAATTTCTTAAATCTCCAGAATAATTTTCTAAATAATCTTGCAGTCGCTGCGTTGAAACAACAATAGTTGCTCCAGGTAAATCCAGTGATGGTATTCCCTTGGAAATATCATCCAATATACTCTTGATTTTATATTTTTGAACAATATCAAAACCTTCTCCCGGATTATCCACAAAAAATAATTTAGGTTTGATCAAAATCGCACGTCCTAACAGCACACATTGCTTTTGGTACAAATTCAACTGGGACGGATATAAGCACCCTATACTTTGCAGACCAAGATAATCTAATATTTTTTGAATAGGCTCCTTCAATTCGTGTGTTGTTTTATTTTCATGGTAACACAGCGGCAGTGCCATATTTTCCGTGACAGTTAACCTTTGTAACAATCTATCACCATCTTCAAAAATAAAAGCGATTTGCTTCCTGATTTCACAAATATTTTCTTCTGTATCCCCCCAATAGGTAGAGCCTAATATCGAGATTTTTCCACTTGCACATTCTTTCAATCCAGCAGCAACTTTTAGCAAATTGGTTTTGCCACTGCCATGGAATCCAGAAACGATCCAACGTTCTCCTGTTTTGATCTCCCAATTTATATCTTCAATTCTATCCTCACGAAAATCATCAAGTGATATTCCGACATTCTCCAGTTTAATAAGAACTTGTGTGTATGGCGATGACTCAAAATATGTTGATCTATCGTCACTCATTTTATTACTCAAGCTGTCAGAATAGGGAAACATTGCAAATTAGATAAAATAAAACAAAACATCAATCAATCCCCACCCAATAAAACAGTCTATAACCGTCCGCACAATGGTCAATGGTATTTGATGAGGCAATATACGACGTGCTAATGACTCATAACTGGTTGCGATTGCTACTAAACTTCCAAATAGTAATGTCTTAAAAAATAATATAAAAAAATCTTTTATTTGTAAAGCTGCCACAATTTGATCAATGTAATCCAAGGGTTTCCAAGTGACATCCATGAAGAAAACAACAACATAACCAGATAACAGAGCTAATGCTATAAGATAAACAGTTAAGCATTGGGTTGCTATTCCCATACCAAACACACGAGGAATAACATAGTAGTGGATAGGATCTATCCCCATTGAAACTAGTGCATCTACTTTTCCTGATGCTCTTTCACCGGCAAGCTCAACAACAGTACTAGCCCCCGCACGAATCAAAACAACTAAAGCCGCTAAAAGTGGACCTATTTCTTTAAAAATGACTAAGACAAGAATGTCCCCGACAAAACTGTAACCACTGTCACCTATCAAATTTAAAAGGACAACAGATTGCCCCACCACGAGAAAACCAATGATAAACGAAAGAAATATTACCATGGGCAACGGTACCAGACCGCATTTGGCAATTTCTTGCCAAAACAATGGAACAACAACTTTCTGCGCCTTATAACGGTTCTTCCAAGCAACGCCAAGCACAATCAGTAAAAAACAAAACATCCCTTTCAAACTAAGGAAAACAGAATAAACACCTACCCCTGCTGATTCAAAAATAGATTTCGGCATATTCCTTTCTAAACCTATTTCTCCAACGGCGGCTTTTGCTGTTTGTATCTTATCTGTTTTGCTTTTACTCACAACATCTAACAGTCCTACAAGATATTATCTCTATTATTGATTTTCTCCAAACTATTTTTGATACTTTCGATTTGCATTTTTAATTCTACAATCGGCAGCCCCATCACATTAGAGTAAGAACCATCTATGTGATCTATAATCATGTCTCCATACTCTTGAATCGCATATCCTCCAGCCTTATCCAAGGGATTGACTTTTTCATAATAGCGTAGTATCTGATTCTCTGATAATTCTTTTAATACAACTTTTGTCTCCACATGAAAAAGTTTTTCAAAACAATGCATTTCACAAAGCAAAGCAACTCCTGTTATTACCGAATGTGTTCTTCCCTGTAACTCCAGAAGATTCTTTATAGCATCTTCTTTATCGTATGGTTTCCCATAGATCTTTCCCCCCATTGTCACCAGAGTATCGGCTCCAATTACTAATCTATCTGAAAATTTCTGTGCCACCCATGATGCTTTTCTCATCGCATTAAGTTTGCACAGCATCTTAACAGGAACGTCTTGATTTTTAAACTCTTCCGCATGAGATGTATAAACTTCAAAAATGATTCCTGCGTTTTTTAAAAGTTCGAATCTCCGGGGTGAGGCAGAGGCTAAAATAACAGGTGCATCCAATATGGATTTCATTCAATGTTCCCTCCATAACTCGCTATAAAAAAACGTTCTTTCCCTGAATAATCTTTTCTCGGAAAAATCGTCCTCCAACCTTGTTGTTTAAAAATCTCCTTGATCAATGGGAACTGATCATCTCCAAACTCAGCCATCATCACACCATCATTCTTTAAGACCTTTGCCCCAAAACAGGCAAGATGATGAAAGAACTTTAATCCATCTTCTCCGCCATCCAAGGCAATAATAGGTTCATAGACAGAAACCTCTGGCTCAAGTTTTGGAATTTCTCCTGTAGGAATATATGGCGGATTAGAAATAACCAAATCAAAAGGACTATTTTCACAACCAGTCAATACAGAATCTCCTTTTAACAGTTTAACTCGTTTATTCAGATGATATTTATCTATATTTTTCCTGGCAACAGCCAAAGCATCCTCAGAAACATCAACAGCAGTGAAACGTGCTGCAGGACAATGTATTGCCAAGCTAATAGCAATACATGCAGTTCCTGTACAATAATCTAAAACAGAAAGAGTCTCGTCTTTTTTTCTCTTATTTAAAAAATCCCATCCGGCTTCTGTTAATAATTCTGTTTCCGGACGAGGAATCAATACTCCTTTTTGTGTATAATATTCTATTCCACAAAAAGATGTAGTCCCCAAAATATATTGCAACGGTTCTCTTTTAACTCGTCTGTCTATATAAGAATCTATTTTAGAAAGACTTGAATCAGAAAGAAAAAGATGTTCATCGTCTAATCGGAGTATAAGTTCTGCTCGATTCATCCCTAAGACATCACAAAAAATCCACTCGGTATTAAGTTGGGAATCCTCTACACTTGCATTTTCAAGTTTATTTCGATAATAGGTAATGGCATCCCGTAGAATCATTTCTGGGCTCTTATAAAGTAAAGATCCGACTCATCTCTAAAAATGTCTATCTTAAAACCAGCATCAACTATCAGCTTTTCCATTTCTTCATGTTCCAATAGATGATCATTCTGAACCGGACCGCCAAATTGACTATGCATATTATTCAGAGCTTCTCTTCCTGCAAAATGCAATATTACCAACACCCCGCCAGGTTTGAGGGTTTTCGCAATATTTTTGAGAGCTCGGGATTTATCCCTAAAATGAGGAAAAGAATTATAGCAGAATGCAGTATGAAAAGCTTTTACAGCAGGTGCTTCCGAACAAATATCAGAAACCATGAATTCCGCCGGCAAACTTTGCTTGCAGGCCTCAGCTATCATTGCAGGAGAAAAATCTGTAGCCATTACTTTACCGGGAGCTACCTGTTCGCAAATCCATCCCGTAAACTGTCCCGGACCACAACCTATTTCCAAGACATTTCTTCCAGGAGTGATCCCTATCTCATCCTTCATTGCATCAAAGCGTGTAATTATCTGCTCTGGAGAGTTATACTCTATCCAACGAGGGGCATGTTTATCAAAATATGCAATCCGCGGATCTTTTTCTGGAGTCCTATTTGAGGACGGAATGAATTCATTCATAATCTGTAAAAATTTTTAATTTAATCAGTAACACAGTTTTTATATTGCGTAACACTAATTATAGCATTACACTACCTCTCACGATGATAAGGCATTGAAATGCCGAACGTCAACCGCGAACATAAGATAGATTAGAAATGAGCAATATGAAATATATAATTTGTGCCCTCTGTTGCAGTATGTTGTCAATAGCAGCTATGGCAGAAACGCATTCCAATCTCCAAGCTGTCGATAATCAAGGTGGCAGTGCCTGGACAGGCACTTTCCCCTTTACTATTCGTGGAGTTATTACAACACCTTTGGATGAAATGTTAGATGATACTCCTAATTTTCTCCCATGGAATGATGGACAAAATTCCGGCAAAATGGGAGGTGAATGGGAAATTTTCATACAATCCATTGATGAAAATGACAGAGGTGGCTCCCTTTTATGGCTAGGGCAAAACTATGGGAATCAGCCTTGGCTTCATGATGAAGCTCTTAGCTATACCAATGAAGAATGGATCGCAGAGCTCTTAAGAGTTTCTACTGATCCGGAAACAGGTCATGTTTTCCAAGTTGGAGATTATGTTGAAGTTACAGCAAGACAAAGTCTCGCTTATGGCGGGAAACGCAATATAAATGAAGGTCACAGTAATAATCCTTCAAAAGATTTTGATATACACCTCATTCAAGCAAACTATGGTACTCCCGAACCTGAAAAGATTAGTCTGAGTGATATAGTCGAAAAAAATGAAGAAGGTCAAACCGAGCAAATTGATATTTTTGACCCAACAAGACAAAGCGGCGGTGAGTATTATCAGGGAATCCGTGTTAGAATCCAAGGGGTACAAATCGCGACAGCCAATGGCTGGGATCATACAGCCACCTGGAGCCAACGCGGAGAAAACAGCATTACTGATGGAGATGGCAGATTCCTTAAAGTCCGTTATCCGAGAACTGATTTAGGTAATCCTCCTACTGGCATTTTTGATGCGGTTGGTATCATCAATCAAGAATCAGGATCCAGCACCGATGGCACAAGAGGTTACGAATTATTCCTTCAGGAAATCATTTTGACTGACTCCGTTCCTTCACTTAGTATATCTCTTGATGGATATATTTCATGGAAAGATGCTAATGGAGAATGGATTCTTGAAACCACATCTAACCTTCAATATGAGTGGACTACCTCTACAGAAACAGTTGAACATAAAGACGGTCTTTGTATTGTTAAAGTTTCACTCAATCAGGGAACAAGTTATTTCCGTCTGCGTAAATCGAATTAATTTTGATTTATGAAACGCAATTCGGCTTTTACACTTATTGAACTGTTGATAGTAATTGCTATCATTGGGATTCTGGCTGCAATGATGCTACCTGCCCTAAGTAAAGCAAAGGAACAAGCAACAGCCGTTCGTGTAAAAGCCGAATTGAATCAAATTGCACTGGCCCTGCTTCTATACGCAGAAGACCATGACAATAAAGTTCCTCCTGTCAGGATCAATTGCAATTCAGATATGTCCACACACTGGTGTGAACTGCCTCAAGAGCTCTCAAAAGGACATTATCTTCCCCGAAGTGATAAAAAGGGCATGGATGCCAACATGGAAGATCTTTTTAATAAAGGTCACACCTACAAATATGCTGCTCCGGGACCTTGTTTATTAAATGAAACACCTGGAAGTGATTATAACCTATGGGTGCCACAGGACTTCCCTACCTGTGAGAGTGAAAAAGGTAATTATTATGACACTCAAAAAGATTCTCCTGTAAGATGGGTGATTTGGAGCATGGGCCCTCGGCCAACAAGTAAAGAAAGCCAGCACAGCCGTGCACCCATCATCAGCAGTAGCTGGTATAAACGCACTGGTGGTGGAGGTGTGATCATGATAGGTCTATCTAAAGATGGTCAATTTTTTAAAAGTTTTTAATGTATAAACATCTACATCCATTTTTTCTATTTATGTTTATCATCCTGTTAGCTGCAGGATGCTCTAAACAAGATAGTTTTTCTACCACAGATAAATCTATCTTATTAACAAATTCGACCTTTGAAAGTGCGGCTCGCGAATTTCTATCTCCCTCGGAACTGGAAATAATTCGACTGAGTGAACCGGGAACATGTCCGGGACATTTTGATATCCAGCCTAAACATGCCGCTGCCATGCTCCAAACTTCTCTGATCGTCCGCTTTAAATTTCAAGAATCGCTGGATTCCAAAGTCGGTACAAATAAAAAAATCAAAGTTATTGATAATGTAGAAGGTCTCTGTAGACCTTCCACATATTTTTCAATCTGTGAGAAGATGGGAGATATTTTTGTCGAAGAAGGTTGGATTTCTTCTGAATACAAAAACTCTAAGCTACAACAAGTCTCACAACGTCTGGATTCTCTCAGCGATGAATTGGAAAAACAAATCGAAGATGCCAGCCTTTCCAACATTCCCGTGCTGACAAGTCCACATCAAAAATTATTCTGCGAATGGCTTGGTTTAAACGTCATAGGAACTTTTAACAGCTCTGAAAGTGCATCCGCATTAGAAATCTTTAATTCATATAAACAGGCTCACCATTCCAACATTTCGTATGTGATTGCAAACGAACCGGAAGGAACTCAACTAGCTCAAATGCTTGCCGATAAAACAAATTCAAAACTTGCCGTTTTTGGGAATTTCCCCCAATTAAAGTCAAATCATCCTTTCGATGAATTGATTAGAAATAACGTTAAATGCCTTCTAGCACAATAACAAATCCCAATTCTGTTCCCATACTACAATTAGATAATGTTCATGTAGTTATGAACAGAAAAGCTGCCTTGTCCATAGATTCATTTTCACTTTATCCCGAGGATGTATATGCTGTTATGGGTCCCAATGGAGCGGGAAAAACAACCTTTCTCAGGACGATATTAAAACTTCAAAAAAACACATCTGGAAGAATACTTTTTGAAAACAAAGAAATTACAAAAAGTAATCTCTATAAAGTCCGTAGTCAAATCGGCTATATCCCGCAACAATCCGTTATTAACAGCGAATTTCCCCTGACAGTCCGAGAAGCTGTCGCGACCGGACGAGTTGCGACAATCGGTCTATTTCATAGACTTCATACATCGGATTGGAACCTCATAGATTTATGGCTGGCAGAACTTGGACTCCTTTCGCTTAGAAACAGAAGTATCAATGAACTATCTGGAGGCGAACAGCGAAAAGTATTGATTGCACGGGCAATGGTTCAAGAACCTAAACTTCTTCTCTTAGATGAGCCAACAGCTAATCTGGATCTTTTTTGGAGGGAGCAAATCATTCAACTTATTCATTCGCTCTATCTTCAAACCAAAATAGCAATGATATGGGTGAGCCATGAGCTGGATTCTCTTCCCTCTTGCTGCAAAAAAATACTATTGATCAACAATGGGAAAATTCATGCAGATGGGTTTATTGATAAAACGATAACAGGTGAAAAAATTCAAAATCTATATGGATGTCGCGTTGATATTCACAAAACTAATGGGCGCTATTTTGCCATTCCAAGCATGACATCAAAATAAATATGACAGATTTTGAATTATTCATCATTTTCTGGCTACCGGCAGTTCTCTGTGGACTAACCTCTGGAGGTACTTGCGGACTTCTTGGAAACTTCATTGTCGGAATGAGGATCCCTTTTATTGGGATATGCATCGCCCATGCAGCCTTAGCTGGCGCTGTTTTTGGAGCGCTTTTGGGGGCAACCGGTGGATGGCTTACACTGTCAGCGTTAATTGCTTCTATAATCACCAGTGGGTTATTGGGAATCTGTAATCCCAAATGGATAAAAATGGATGATAATGTCATTATGAGTGTTCTCTTCTCCGCGACAATGGGGCTTGCCTTCCTGGGAATTGGGCTTTTTTCAGTCTTAGGCAGAAGTGATAATGATATTCGCTCCATATTATGGGGCAGTATAGCCTTTTGCGGGTGGAAGGAATTTTGGATGACCCTTGCAGTAGGAATACTCTTATTCCTTTTTATTCTCTTATTTTTTAAGGAATTACAGGCAATTCTCATCTCAAAAGAAACAGCATCTGCCTCTGGAATTCGTACCGGAGTCATTTGGGGAATGTTTCTGGTTTTAACTGCACTTGTTTTTACGGTTTCATTTCAATCTGTCGGGGGACTCATGGTTTACAGTTTAGTAACCAATCCAGCCACAGCCGCTTTTCAAATTTCCAAGGGGTATATAAGAACCATACTCTTCTCCACTCTATTTGGTGCCACAAGCGGTCTTGGCGGTTTTGTTATATCAGCCTGTTGGAATCTCCCTTGCGGTGCAGTAATTGTACTTATCAGTTCCTTGATCGTTATCATCTGTACTGCATATCGTATCCTTCAGAGTAAAAATATTTGCAAATGAAGAAGTAGCTCTGAAAAACTGGACAAAACACACAATACCTGTTAGATTTTGAAAGGCCGATTCACGGCTAAATTGTGGAAGGGTGGCTGAGTGGACTAAGGCGCCTGACTCGAAATCAGGAGATGTCGCAAGGCATCCGGGAGTTCGAATCTCCCCTCTTCCGCCATGCCAAAGAGGCGGCACTAGAAATTTTTCATTTATGCAAAAACAAAGTTTTCAAGCTGAAATCCAACAAGTACTTGATATTGTCATCAATTCACTTTATACCGACAAAGAAGTCTTTGTAAGAGAGCTTATCTCAAACGCGTCTGATGCCTGTGAAAAAGTCCGGTTTATTCAATCTTCTGGCCAGCAAGCATTCCAAGGAGACAAAGCTCCTTCTATATCTATTTCTCTTGATGAAAAAGCCAAGAAGGTCATTTTTACTGATACCGGTTGTGGAATGACAAAAGATGAACTTATCGAAAATCTTGGCACTGTCGCTCATTCAGGAACAAAGGCATTTCTTAAAAAAGCCAAAGAGGAAAAAGAAAATTCTGGCAATAATACTCAAGCACAAGATTCTCTCATTGGACAGTTTGGTGTTGGTTTTTACTCCGCTTTTATGGTAGCCAAACAGGTAACTGTTTACACTCGTTCCTGGAAAGCAAATGAAAAGGGCTGGAAATGGACTTGTTCCGGAATGGACGGCTATGAAATTGAAGAAGTAAACGATCTTGATCGCGGAACCAGAATTGAACTAGAGCTTAAAGACGATGCCAGCAATTTTGCTCAGCAATATGAAATGGAACGCATCCTTAAACGCTATTCATCTTTTGTGCAATTCCCTATCTCGCTGAATGGCAAAGAAGTAAATACAATTCAAGCCATTTGGGCTAGGAGCAAGGCAGACATCAAACCTGAAGAATATACAGAGTTTTACAAGTATATTTCACATGATTCACGAGATCCGTTACTCAAATTACACTTTACAGCGGATGCCCCCCTGTTGATCCAATCTCTGCTATATGTCCCAGACAGCAATATTGAAAAGATGGGATTCATGCATTTGGAAAATGGTGTTAGTCTCTATTGTCGTCGAATCCTGATAGCGGAGGGTGCAAAAGCAAAAGGTTTACTCCCAGAGTGGATGCGCTTTGTAAAAGGTGTAGTTGACAGCGCAGATCTTCCTCTTAACATCTCTCGAGAGAGCATGCAGGATTCCAGCCTCATGAAGAAGTTAGAAAACATCATCACTAAACGATTCTTAAAATTCTTAGATGAAACTGCAAAAAACGATATTGAGAAATACAACAAATTCTATGAGGAGTTTGGCAGAATGCTCAAAGAAGGTATTCTGAGTGATTTTGAATATCGCGAACCTCTGGCAAAACTCCTCAGATTTGAATCCTCCGCAACAGAATCTGGTAAAACGACATCCCTCTCCGACTATGTCATGCGGATGAGCACTGAACAAAAAGAAATCTATTACTTGATCGCACCTCATCGCAAAGCAGCAGAAGCAAGTCCATACTATGAAGGTCTGAAAGCTAAAAATTTGGAAGTCCTTTTCTGCTATGATCCTGCAGATAGTTTCCTCATGGAAAATCTCATGAGATTTGAGGAAAAAGAACTAAAGCCCGCAGAACAAGCCGACATATCTATTGAACAAACTTCCGGAGAAAAGCTCAATGATGATCAATGCAAGCATCTCACAGAATGGTTTAAAGAGCTTTTGGGCGATAAAATCAAAGAAGTTAAGATTTCTCACAGGCTGGTCGATAGTCCAGCTGCAATTGTTTCAAGTGATAAGTACATGACTACAGCTATGAAGCGCATACTTAAATCTATCCGAAAAGATGAACTAAGTGGTTCTGCGGATTATAATCTTGAAATCAATCCAGCTAATAATGTTATATGCCAGCTCTATAAAGCATGGGATGCCAATAAAGCTATTGCTCCGGAAATCGCTCAACAAGTTTATGATAACGCCTGTATTACCGCGGGGATCATTGATGATTTTTCACCTCTTGTTAAGCGCATTAATAATCTGATGGAGCAAACTTTGAAACAAGTATAACAAGAATGGTATAGACAAAAATAAGGCTTACGATGTAAGCCTTATTTTTGCTTTATAATCAATTATTAAATTACTGTATTATCTTCAATAACAGCATTTTTAGGGATAATAATGACTCCATTTCGGATGTAATAGTATGGAGGATTATCAACGCTTTCCGGTTTACCCTTTGGAGTGATAACACAATTTGCCCCAATTCTTACACCTTTATCAATAATGGCATTTTCTATGACTGTGTTTTCTCCAATACCGATCTTGGGTAAGCCTTTTGTATGACATGTCAAAATAGATTCCGCAGATTCGTAATAATCTCCGCCCAATAAGACCACACGTCTTAAACGAGCGTTTCTTTCGATAATACTACGCAAACCAACCACACAATCTTCCAGATATGCATGATTAATGATGCAACCATCCGCTATCGTAGCATGAGATATCTGAGCCCCATTCACTTTCGACGCTGGAAGAAAGCGCGGATGTGAATAAATAGGTGCATGCATATCAAAGAAATTAAATGGAGGAAGCTCCTCCGCCATTGCTAAATTGGCCTCAAAATAATTCCGAATCGTTCCAATATCTTCCCAATACCCTTGGAAAACATAGGAAAACACTCGATGAGTTTTTATCGCCTTTGGGATAATATGCTTACCAAAATCAGTGGCATCCGCATCCGCCAGTAATTCATTCAAAACATTTCTATTAAACACATAAATTCCCATTGAGGCCAAAAAACAATCTTCATCGCTTTGGATTCCCAGTTTAGTATGCCATTCTGGAGGTAAACGAAGTGAATTCTGAACTTCAGGATCTTTCGGTTTCTCGACAAAATTAACTACGCGGCGATCTGAATCTATCTGCATGATTCCCAATTCACTAACATCTTTGCGACCTTTTGCGATCGTTGCAACTGTTAAATCCGCATTTGTCGCTATATGCTGCGCGATAATGCGTCGAAAATCCATTCGATAAAGTTGATCACCACTCAGAATCAATGCATATTTATGTTGATGAGTTCTTAAATGAGTTAGATTTTTCCGAACAGCATCAGCCGTCCCTTGATACCAGGTATTGCTAGAAAAAGTTTGTTCAGCAGCCAATATTTCTACAAAACCATCAGAAAACTGGTCAAACTTGTAGGATTGTGAAATATGACGGTGCAGAGACGCTGAATTAAATTGAGTTAAAAGATAAATCTTTCGTATAGAAGAATTTATACAATTAGAGATAGGAATATCCACTAAGCGATATTTACCCGCAAGCGGAACTGCCGGTTTAGAGCGCTCCTTTGTAAGTGGAAATAAACGAGATCCCTGACCACCACCCATAATGACAGCCAGAACCTCTCCGTCGTGATATCTAACAGCCGAAGAATCCGTCATACATGGCCATTCTATATCTTCCGTCTAATCAATGCAATGCAGAATTCGCATTGATAAAAAAAAGAAAAAATCTTATTCTAGTGCGTATGTTACAGCGTAACTTAGACGCCTCATTACTTGAACTGGTACGCAGAACATCCACGGAATTACCTGCGGATGTCAAACGCGTAATATCTCAATCGATTCAGCGAGAACAAGATGGCAGCATTGCCAAAAACGCTTTAACGATTATTGAAAAGAATATACAGCTTGCAAAAGAAAGGTCACTTCCTCTTTGTCAAGACACCGGAAGTTGTCTCTTCTATGTGGATTGTCCTGTCGGATTCGATCAGATAACTTTTGCAGAAGCTGCACGCAATGCTGTTAAAACAGCAACCCAAAAAGGATATTTGCGGCAAAACTCTGTTGATAGCTTAAACGGTAAAAACAGTGGAACAAACCTAGGTCTGGGAATGCCAGTCTTTCATTTTCATCAGCATTCATCCTCTGAAGTATCTGTCCGAATGATGCTTAAAGGTGGTGGTAGTGAAAACATGGGACATCAATATGCCCTGCCTATAGTCAAACTTGGCGCAAATCGCGACCTCGAAGTTT
>JAEEGG010006933.1_pt1 | contig 26398 bp, 14 predicted proteins | sample 9134161 | NCBI WGS metagenome assembly JAEEGG01 (sample SAMN16246543, study PRJNA631951) | gut metagenome | biome: gut microbiome; feature: rumen; material: CR-attached | host: Bos | place: Iran: Karaj | collected 2018-10 | reverse complement strand
GCGGAGATTGTCTCGAGGTCGCGCATTTCGCCGATGAGTATGACGTCGGGGTCCTGGCGGAGGGCGCGGCGGATGGCCTCGGAGAAACTCGGCACGTCCTGGCCGACTTCGCGCTGGGTCACGACGGACTTCTTGCTGAAGTGGTAGTATTCGATCGGGTCCTCGACCGTGATGATGTGGCAGTCGCGCTGCTCGTTGATGATGTTGAGCATCGAGGCGAGCGTCGTCGACTTGCCCGAGCCGGTGGGGCCGGTGACGAGCACGAGGCCGCGGGGCTTGAAGAGGAGTTCGTTGACCTGCTCCGGGAGGCCGATCTGCTTGAGCGTGAGAATCGTGTTCGGGATCTGCCGGAGGACGATGCCGATGTGGGCGCGCTCGCGGAATACGCTGACGCGGAAACGCGCGAGGTCCTTGTAGCTTATGGCGAAGTCGGCGCCGCCGTCCTTCTCGACCTCGGCGCGCTCCTCCTCGGTCGTGATGGTGTGCATGAGGGTGACTGTGTCTTCTGGCGTGAGCGGGTCGCAGTCGAGCGGCGTGAGCGATCCGTGTATGCGGAGCATGGGGGGCAGTCCCACGCGGATGTGCAGGTCGGAGGCTCCTTCGTCTACGCAGAGTTGCTCCAGTTCTTCCATTGAAAAGTCCATTAGTTGGAATCCCCCATTGTCACCCGCAGCACTTCGTCTAGCGAGGTCATGCCCGATGCCACCTTGAGAAGTCCGTCCTCGCGCAGGGAGCGCATTCCGTTCTCACGCGCGAGTGCGCGGAGCTCGGCGGACGGACGCTGGTCGAAGACGAGGCGTTGAAGTTCCTCTGTCATCTGGAAAATCTCGAAAATGCCTTTTCGGCCCTTGTACCCGGTCATTGAGCAGACGGCGCACCCGCGCCCGCGGTACATCTTCATGTTCTGCACGTTCTTCGCGCCCATGTCGCCGAGCATCTTGAGCTCGCGGGTCGTCGGGGCGCGCTCCTCCTTGCATTCGCGGCAGATGCAGCGCACAAGGCGCTGCGCCATCACCGCGCGAACGGCCGAGGCCACGAGATAGGGCTTGACGCCGATATCGATGAGACGCGTGATCGCGCTGGGCGCGTCGTTGGTGTGGAGCGTGCTGAAGACCAAGTGACCGGTGAGGGCCGCCTCCATGGCGATGTCGGCGGTTTCCTGGTCACGGATTTCGCCGATCATCACGATGTTGGGCGCCTGACGCAGAATCGAGCGCAGCGCGGCCGAGAAGTCGAGGCCGACATCGCGGTTCACCTGCACCTGGTTGACGCCCGCCATCTGGTATTCGACAGGGTCCTCGACCGTGATGATCTTGCGGTTCGGCGTGTTCATCTGGCCAAGGCAGGCGTACAGCGTGGTCGTTTTGCCGGAGCCCGTGGGGCCCGTCACCAGCAGAACGCCGTCGCTGAGGCCGATGAGCTGCTCGAACTTCTGCTGGTCGTCGGAGAGGAAGCCGAGCTCGGGGAGGCCGAGGGCGAGGTTCTGCTTGTCGAGAATACGCATGACGATGCTTTCGCCATGGTTCGTCGGGACCGAGGAGACACGGAGGTCGAGGTCGCGTCCCTTGACGCTCACCTGGATGCGGCCGTCCTGCGGGATTCGCTTCTCCGAAATCTTCATGCCGGCCTGGATCTTCAGCCGCTGGATGATTGCCGGCTGCAGGCGCTTCGGAGGCGGATCCATGTCCTGTAGGGCGCCGTCGATGCGGTAGCGGATGCGGAAGCGGTTTTCAAGCGGCTCGAGGTGGATATCGGACGCGCGCCTCTTGAAGGCCTCCATGATGATCATGCTGACGAGCTTGATGACTGGCGCGTCCGACTCCGAGGCTTCCGAGACGCCAAGCTGGTCCTGGAGCTCGTTTCCGCGCGACTCGACATCGACATCCTTGTCCTTGAGATCGGCAAGAAGCGCCTCCATGTCGGGGGAGCTTCCCGGATAGAGGACCTCCATGGCGCGGGCTATGTCGGCGCGTGTCGCGACAACGCCTTCTACGTTGCACTTCAGCATGTAGCGCAAACGGTCCAGCGAGTCGTAGTCGAGCGGATCCTGGACGGCGACGGTGAGGGTGTCGCCTTCGCGCATCAGGGGGACGACGCCATACTTGCGCGCGTCCTCGGCCGAAATGACCTTTGCCAGTTCGGTGTCTAGCTGCGAGGCGTCGATGCCGACCATGTCCATGCCGAACTGCGAGGCGAGGAGGCCGAGGACGTCATCCTCGGAGACGACGCCCTCCTTGACAAGTTCGTCAAGGACGGACGCCCCGCCAGTGCCGATGGCCATCATGGCCTGGTCGGCCTGCTCGGCCGTGACCATGCCCTGCTCCTGAAGCAGTTGCAATACGTAATCGTCGTTAGAAGTCAAATTGGAATCTCCCGCGTCTGGAATGCCTTATGGCAATGCCTTTTGGCGCTATATATTGTACACCGACACGCCCTCTTTCGTCACCACTTTTCGCAGGAAGGTTCTTATAAGCAAAAACTGTTATCTGCCATCTGCCATCTGGAAGCCGTTATCTGTTATCTGTTATCCGTTATCTGTTATCTGCTATCTGCGCCGCCTGCGGCGTTTCCGGCCACGGATGCTTGGGATATCTCCCGCGCATCTCGCGGCGGACGAGCGGATAGCCGTTTTTCCAGAAGCTTGCAAGGTCGTCCGTCACGGCAACCGGCCGTTGCGCCGGCGAGAGAAGCGTCACCCTTACCCCTGCCGCGCCGCCAGCGAGCATCGGCGTGGAGGTGACGCCGAAAAAGTCCTGCAGCTTGGCGGAAATCACGGGCTGGTCGCCCTGGTCGTAGAAGATGCGGGCGCGATGTCCGCAGGGAAGCGTCCAGATTGTCGGCGCCATGGTGTCGACGAGCCTCATCCGCCCCCGCACCTGCGCCTCCAGCGGGCCGATGAGCGCAACCTTCCTCACCTGCTCCCAGCGCGTCATGCCGTCGACCCAGCCGCCGAGAAAGTCCTCAAGGCGTTCCGCAAGGGCGTCGTCCGAGACGTCGGGCCAGTCATCGGCCGGACGTACGCGGCGGAGGAAGAGTATGCGCGCCTGGAGGTTGCGCGAGGCCGGGTCCCAGCCGAGGTTTGCGACGCCCTTCAGGCGTATTCCGTCGAATAGTGCCGCCGCCACCTTGTCATCAGGCGGATTCGGGAGGCCGCCTTCGCCGAGCGTCAGCGCGCCGAGGCGTCGGCGGCGAACCGCGATGACCCTGTCCTCGCGCCTGTCCCAGCGGACGAGATCCTCGTCGACGATCTGCGCGGCGAAGTCGCGTTCAATGTCTTCGGCGTCCACCGTTGCGGCGCGCCTGATTCTGCTTTCGACGCCAACATCCTGTATTTCCGCGACGACGAGCCACTTGGCGTCCGCGAGGCCGGTCTCCGGTCCGGCGACGGTGCCGCGCCCGTTGGCCATGCGGAAGGTGCCAGGTCCTTCGCGACGGCGCGAGATGCGGTCGGGATAGGCCCATGAGAGCATCCGCCCCACGTCGAGGGAGCGGGAGTCGCCCTTGCCGAAGGTGCGCCCCCACTGATCTGCGAGCTTGCGGACACGCGCCATCCACTCCTTCGAAATCCAGCCCTCGCCGATAAGACGGTCGTCGCCGTTCACGCGTTCGAAGAGGCGGCGGACGTCGCACTCGCCGCGAAGCTGGGTATCCGACTCTGCCTCCTCGACTAGGGCCGCCAGAAGCGCGGCCTGCCGCGCGCCGCCCTCTTCGTCGGCCTTGGCGATCATGTGGGCGAGTCGCGGATGGACGGGCAGACCTGCGAGACGCCGCCCGCGTTCCGTAATGCGGCCAGTGGCGTCGAGAGCCTCCAGCGAGACGAGGAGCGACTCGGCCGACCGCCAGGAGAGTTCGGGAGGCTCGGTCACCCACGGCAGCGCCGTCCGTGACGACGCGCCCCAGTCGGCCGCCTGAAGACGCAGCGGCGCGAGGTCGGCGTCGAGAATCTCCGGCAGTGACTCTGGCAGAAGCGAGGCGTCGGTGGTCATGTCCCAAAGCCGGTAGCATGCGCCGGGGCCGAGGCGTCCCGCGCGGCCGCGGCGCTGGTCGGCGCGGTCGCGTGTCACGCGCAACGTCTCAAGGCGCGACATGCCGTTGCGGACGGAGAATCGCGGCACGCGCATCCAGCCCGCGTCTACAACGACGCGGATGTCGCGGATTGTCAGGCTCGACTCGGCGATGGAGGTGGCAAGCACGACCTTGCGCCGACCGTTTGGCGAAGGCTCTACGGCGGCGTCCTGCAAGTCGCGCGGGAGAGCACCGTAAAGCGGGCGAAGATCGACGTCCGGCGGAAGCCTCATACGCCTGAGCGACTCCTCGGCGCGCCGTATCTCCCCTTCCCCGGGCAGAAACGCCAGAATGCCGCCGGTCTCCTTGGCGAGAACGGAGAAGACGGCGTTGGCAACGGTCTCGTGGATTGGCGCGGCCCCCGGAGGGCGCGAAAGGTAGTGCGTTTCGACTGGCCAGGTGCGCGCCGTCGCGGAGACGACGCGCGTGTCGGGACCGAGGTGCGCGGCGATGCCTGCGGCATCAATCGTCGCGGACATGATGACGAGCCTGAGATCAGGACGCAGCGCCTGGCGCATGTCGAGCGTGAGGGCGAGGCCGAAGTCGGCCTGGAGGCTGCGCTCGTGGAACTCGTCGAAGATGACGAGGCCGACATCGCTTAGCTCGGGGTCGTGAAGAAGACGCTGCGTGAGCAGTCCCTCGGTGACGATTTCAATGCGGGTGTCGCGGCCTATGCGGCGCTCAAGGCGTATCTGGTAGCCGACGGTGCCTCCGACATCCTCGCCGAGGAGGCGCGCCATCTGCGAGGCCGCCGCACGGGCCGCGAGGCGGCGCGGCTCCAAGAGGACGATTTTGCGTCCGCGCAACCACTCCGCGTTGAGCAGATAGGGCGCGGTGAGAAGCGTCTTGCCCGTCCCCGGCGGCGCCTGGAGGACGACCGCATGGTTGCCGGCGAGGGCGTCGGCGACCTGAGGAAGGACGGGTCTGATTGGCAGGTCGGGGAGAGTCACTTGTCCAGCGGGAGCTCGGTCACCCGGCCGTCTGGCGCGATTTCAAAGGCGTCGAAAAGAGAACCGTCGGGGTCGTGCCAGTCAACGCTCTTGACGGTGAGTTTGTTCTCCGAGACATCAATTGTCATCCCCTCCCCGACATGGCAGGAGACTTCGCAGAAATTGTAGTCGTTCGTCGTCATGGCGGTGTAGAACTTCCGTGCGCGGGCCTCGGTCTCTTCCGCGGTCATCGGTTTTTTCGACCTGAATGGCTGCAGGTGGGAAAACTCCGTCGAATGCGGATTGTTCCGCACATAGTGGTGCTCGTGGCCGGCGAGGAACAGATGTATGCGTCCCTCACGCGAGGAGTCGTTCAATGTGTCCAGGAAATAGCGCGCGAACCAAGAGTAGTCGGCGCCGCCCATGCGGGTGCCGTAATGGCACATGCCGATGCGGAACTTCGCCTTGCGCCATTCGGGCGTCTTCTTGAGCTCCTTTAGCCACGCGAGCTGCTCCTGCATGTAGGCCTCGGTAACTTGGGCGGCGGCTTCGGAACGGGTGCGGTCTCGTGGCGGATCGAAGAGGATGAAGAGCGCCGGCCCTTGCGCGATGCTGTAGTAGCCCCGGTTGTCGGGCCGCCCGAAATAGTCGCACCATGCCGTCGCCTCGCGGCCCCAGCAGTCATGGTTGCCGCGGAGGAACGCCGTTGGTTTGGACGCCCCCCAAAGGCGGCAGATGTCGTCAAGAAAACCGAAAGTCACATAGTAGCGGGCGCGCAGCATGTTGTCCTCGACATTGTCGCCCAAGAGGAAGTAGAGGCAGCAGTTGGTCGCCCCTGTCCGTTCGTACATGGGGTCGAGAATGAGACGGAAGGCGCCATGGACGTCGGAGGTCACGAAGACGCTGTAGGAGGAGAGGTTCGGGTCAAGTGTCTTGAAAGTGTATGTTTCGCGGCCGACGACGGTCCCCGTGTAGGGGGAGTCGTAGGTGCTGAGCGCGTTGACGAGGCGGTATTCGTACTCCGTCGCGGGCTTCAGTCCCGCAAGGTGGATAAGGTGGGTGTCGGCTAGGAAGGCGGGAAGGCCGTATGAGGCATGCCAGACGCGCGTGTATGCTTCCGTCCCCTTCTCGCGGTATTCAATGCCGGCGGCGCAATTGAGCCTCGTGATCCAGTTGATCGACATCGACGTGTAGGAGGGATTCATGATCCAGGGGCCATGCAACGGCTTCGTGAAATCGGTCTGATTCCGAACGTTGTCCGCGGCGTTCGTGTCAAGGACCGTCACGGGCTGAAGCTGCCAGTCCTGATATTTGTTGTAGGGGCCGCCATACGCGCATACGGCAGCGAAGGCAGGAAGAAGAAGTTTTGGGATTTTCATGGTTTTGACTTTAGCAACAATTATGCCAATCAGCCCCTCGTCACTTCTTTTCCGGTGTCTGGACCGAGATCCGCACCCATACTGGCTTGTGGTCGGAGGTGTCCGTGTCCTGCACCACGACTTTTTCCTCTACGCGAATCGAGTCGGCGTGTGCGGTATCGATTGCAATGTAGTCGATGCAGGTGGTCGGTTTGGTGTTCAAATTGGGCTTTTTGCCGTGGAAGGTGTTCTGGTCCGTGGGTGAAAGAATGGTGAGAAACTTCTTCATCTCGGCAAGGAGAGGCGAATTCGGGCCCGAATTCCAGTCCCCGCATATGAAGATCGGCTTCGTGTATTGTGCCATTGCCTCGCGGATGAGGGGCACCGAATCCAAGCGATCCTTCTGGCCTCCAACGGCAAGGTGCGTGCACCCGACCACGCAGTCTTCGAACTCCGCAAGTAGCAACAGGCGCGGTTCGCTTCCTGGAAGTGGCACCTTTTTAACGGAAATCGGGTCCTCCTTTGAGAGCAGCATGATCCCGTAGTCGCCGCCCTGCAAATTAATGGCCTTTCCAAATGTGGCCTTCATGCCGGTAAGACGCGCAAGTTCCTCAGGTTCGTTGATCCGCCTGGTCCGCGGGACATTGACGTCAACCTCCTGAAGCGCGGCAAAACGCGGTTGAACCGCCGTGATAGCGGCCGCCGTCCGCTCAATGTCGAGCTTTCTGTCCGATCCGCCGCACCTCTGGACATTGAATGTCATGATGGTCATTTCGCCAAGGGGAGGGGGTGTCTCCGCCAGCAGGACGGAAAGACAGAGAGCTGCCAGTGCTGTTTGTAGGTAAACTTGTTTCTTCATGGTTTGCATCCTCCTAAAATCAGGTTGTCTCCAAAAGACCTGCGCGCTCAAGAGCCTCCAGGCGGGTGTCTGACACCACGTCCCTGTCCGTGACCGAGGTGAATACCGCGCCGGCGGCGGCGCAGGCGCGGCTCCACCGCTCCCGGTGCGCCGCGAGCGTGGCCCGGTAGGTCTCAAGTGCGGGCCCGTCGAGGAAAACGTCCAGCGTCTCCCCTGTCTCGACATCATCCAGCCGGTATCGTCCATGTTCCGGCGGCTCCTCCTCGGAGGCGGCCAAAAGCTGCACCACGAAGAGCGCGGATGCGCCGTGTACGAGCCTGGCCAATGCCGCCGCAGGCTCCCCGGGCCAAAGCAAATCGCTGATGAAGACCCTGATGCCGTTGCGGCGGAAGGACGGCGCCGCGCCGAGCAGCGCGTCGTACGGCGACGATGCCGCTCCAAAACCGCTTACGCGCCACTCCTCCGGCGATGCGCCGCGCGGGTTTTGCGACGGTTCAAGCAATTTTCCAGCCAGCCAAAGGCTAGGCGTGCAAGCCGAGCCGAGCGCGGCGGCGCCGAGCGCGGCGGCAAGCATCAGCGACGCATCGCCTTTGCGTGTGTCGGCAAGGTCCATCGACGCCGAAGTGTCGAGTACGATGTCGAGTTTCGGCTCGACCTCTTCGCGGTAGAGCTTCACAATCTCCTTGTCGCTGCGCGCGTAGACGCCCCAGTCGAGGTGGCGGAGGTCGTCGCCGGGATGGTATTCGCGGTAGTCGTGGAAGTCGAGCGACGAACCAGCCGAGACACCAAGACGACCTCCCGTTGAACCGCGCATCGAGTCGCGCGGCAGGCGAAGCCTTCGCGCGGAGCCAATGCGCACGCCTTCGGCGAAAAGCCGGGAGATGGTTGACTGGTCTTTCATGGTGTCGGAAGCATTATAGCAGAAATCGTGCTATACTTGCTTGCGATGTCCGCGACTCAACCATTTTCAACTGGATTCACTCCCCTTCCCCCGGACGGCCCAAGGCCTGACTGGCTGAAGATCCGCGTCCGCTGCGGCGGTGAAATCCCCGCCACCCGCGCCCGCCTCCAGTCCCTCGGCCTGAACACCGTCTGCGCCTCGGCCGCCTGCCCGAACATCTGCCATTGCTGGAGTCGCGGACACGCCACCATCCTCATCCTTGGCCCCGAATGCACTCGTCACTGCCGCTTCTGCAACGTCTCTAAGGGGGCGCCCGTGCCGCCAGACCCGGAAGAGCCGAGGCGTGTCGCCGAGGCCGTCCGCGACAGCGGTCTCGGCGAGGTCGTCGTCACATCAGTCACCCGCGACGACCTCCCCGACGGCGGCGCCGCGCACTGGGCGGACACGGTCAGCGCCATCCGCGCCGCCGCGCCAGGCGTCAGAATCGAGGTCCTCACACCCGACTTCCAAGACGACGCGAATGCGCTGAAGACCGTCTTCGCGACACTCCCCGACATCTTCGGCCATAATCTGGAAACCGTCCCCCGCCTCTATCGGGCCGTCCGCCCCGAAGCGGACTACGCGCGGTCGCTTGCAGTCCTGCGCGCGGCCGCCGCGGCCGGCCTCACGGTCAAAACGAGCCTCATGCTCGGTCTGGGCGAGACGGACGACGAAATCTTCCGCACCCTCGCGGACGCCCGCGCGGCCGGGGCCTCAATTGTCTTCATGGGACAGTATCTCCGCCCCTCGCCGCGACATGTCCCCGTCGCCGGCTATCTTTCGCCCGAACACTTCGCCGCGCTAGGCGAGGCGGCCAAGCGTTTCGGCTTCGCCGCCGTCGAATCGGCCCCGTTCGTGCGCAGCTCGTACCGGGGCGGTTCCTAGTTCCTGGTTCCTAGTTCTCAGTTCCTGGTTCTTGGTTCCTAGTTCCTGGTTTTTAGTTTTTATGTGCAGGATATCCGTAAATCTGCGAAACTGTTTGCGTGGTTTTGCTTCACCAAGAGTTTGGAGGTTCATGTGAAACATACGTTCCATACAGCCATTGCCATTCTGGCCATCGCACTGCCGGCGGTTGCCGCAACCATCAACGTCGCCACTACGGATGACCTCGCGACCATTGCCGAGAACGCACAGGACAACGACGTGCTCGTCCTTGCCGCCGGCACACATACGCTCACGCGCGAGTTCACCGTTGAAAGCGCGGTGACAATCCGCGGCGCGGGCATGGATCAGACCATCATCAAGCAGACGGGCAGCAACCAGCGCGTCCTTGCGCTGAACAACGCGCAGGCAAAACTCGAGCATCTGACCCTAACGGGCGGGAAGCTGACAGCCGAGCGTGGCAACAAGTCAAACGACCATGGCGGGTGCGGCGTACTTATCCTGTCGAATGGCGGCATCCTCTCCCACTGCCGCATCACGGGCAACAGCTCCACCTGCAACCATAACCGGGGCCTCGGACTCGAAGTCCACTCCGCCGCCGCGGTCGTCTCGCACTGCATCATCGACAACAATACCGTCACTGGCGGCACGAACGGCTGCTACGGCGGCGCCTACCTGCTTGGCGGAATCTACGACCATTGCCTTTTCACCGGCAACGTCGGCCACAACGGAGGCGGCGTCTGCATCGGCGGCACCATTGTGATGGACTATTGCACCATCGCCGGGAACAGAGTGAGGAACACCACGAACGGCGCGGGCGGCCTCTACCTCCTGAGCTGCGGTTCCTCCGTCGTCTCCAACTCCGTCGTCGCGGCCAACTTCTGCACCGCCACCGACACCTCGGCCGGCAAGCCGGACTGGGGCGGGAGTTCGGCCTGCACCTTCGTGAACACCGCCTTCCCCGAGGGCGTGGCGATCAATCCGTCCATTCTCAAGGGGACGCCCGTCACCGCCTCCCCGCGCTTCCTCGACGCGGAGAACGGAGACTACCGCCAGCGGCTGGTCTCCCCGACGAAGGACCTCGGCTACTACGCGCCTTTCGACTACGCGACGCCCCAATGCGATTTCACCACCTCGCGGTCGGAAGCCTTCACGAATGAGACCGCCCTCTCCTTCATTCCAACCGTCGTCGGAGCGGCCGGCGCCACGACCTCCTACGCCTGGACGATCACCGCCCCCGACGGCTCCACGACCACGCTCACGGGCTCCTCACCATCCTTCACGCCCACCCAGGTCGGCGGCCATGACGTCTCCCTCTCCGTGACCATCGACGGCGTCGGCGTGACAACCGCCTCCCAGCCAGACTGCTTCCTCGCCTCCTCGCGCCGCTTCGACGTCGCCACGGTGGCGCAGCTCCTCGCCGCTCTCGACCTCGCCATCGATGGCACAACGATCTCCTGCGCGGCGGGCGAATACGCGCTCACGGCGCAAATCTCCCTGGAGAAGGCGATCTCCCTCGTCGGCGCGGGCCAGGATTCGACGACCCTCCGCCAGACCACCTCCAACACGCGCGTCGTCTATATGGACCACCCCGGCGCGCTCGTTCAGGGCTTCACCATCACGGGCGCCCGCATCACGGCCGAAGGCGTCCACGGGTGCGGCGTCCACATCGCCCTCGGGGGCGGCACCCTTTCCGAATGCCGCGTCACGGACAACCAGCACAAGTGCAACTGGACCTACGGCATGGGCGTGTATGTCATCTCCCCGAACGGTCTCGTCACCCACTGCGTCATCGACCACAACAACAAGACGGGCTCCTCGAGCAACGGCACAAACGGCCAGTACGGCGGCGGCGTGTACGCCTCCAGCGGCATCCTCGACAACTGCCTGGTCCTCGACAACGGCCCCGCCCAGTTCGGCGGCGGTGTGTACGTCGCGGGCGGGGCGACCCTGCGGAACTGCACCGTCGTCCGCAACTCCTCCTACGGCACAGCCGGCAACGTGTACTGGACCAGTGGCAGCGCCGTCTTCCAGAACTGCCTCTTCGCGCTCGCCACGTCGGGGGCTTCCGACACCACCGCCGGCGCTCCGGAATGGGCGAATTCCAACGCCGCCAAGGCGACATTCGCCTCCTGCCTCTTCCCCGCCGGCACAGCGACGAACACCTACACGGGCGGCAACTGCGTCCTCGACGACCCCGTCTTCGCGGACGCCCCGTCCGGCGACTTCCACCCGCTCGCCGCATCGCCCACCCGCGACGCCGGCTCCTCTTACTCGGGATTGTCGGCGACCGACCTCGATGGCGGAGCACGCGTGCAGGGGTCGTCCGTGGACATCGGCTGCTACGAGTTCGATCCCACGACGGCTAGCTGCTCCTTCTCCGGCGGCGGGATGGTCTTTGAAGGCACCACGGTCACCTTCTCCTCAATCGTCTCGGGCATCGACGAGGGGACCGCGCTCTCCTACGCCTGGACGTTTGTGAACCACGACGGGACGACCTACCAGTACGACACGCCCGACGTCTCCTTCCCCTCCCCGCGCGGAGGGTGGTATGACGTCACGCTCGTCGTCGTGCCCGCAGGCGGGAGCGCCGTCTCCTCCTCCGTCCCAAACGCCCACTACGTCTGCCCGCGCCACATCTACGTCAACGGCGACGAGGAGCACGGCGCGACCAATCTCTTCGACGCCGTCGCGATGGCCATCCCCGGCGCGCACATTCATGTCGAGGAGGGCACATACCCGCTTACGAACCGGCTGGAGGTGACAATCGGCATCACCATCACAGGCGCCGGAATCGACAGGACCATCCTCCGGGGCGTGGTGCCGGAAAGAACCCCCAGGAGCCTCCTCTACGTGAACGATCCCGACGCCCTCGTCGAGAAGCTCACGCTTTCCGGCTTCCGCGCGTCCGCCGAAGTCACCTGGCGGGGCGCGGTCATCATCGACCCCAGGGGCGGCACGATCCAGGACTGCCGCATCACGGACAACCGCTACACCGGGAACAACATAAATCACGCGCGCGGTGTCGGTGTCACGCTCAACGGCGCGAACGCCCGCGTCAACCGCTGCGTCATCGACCGCAACCAGGGCTCCATGTCGGTCTATTCCGACTTCGGCGGCGGCGTGCAGGGCATCAAGGGCGTGATCGAGAACTCGCTCATCTGCTGCAACACCAACTACGCCGGCGGCGGCATCGCCGTCGATTCCGGCGCGAACAACTCCTTCACCATCCGCAACTGCACCATCGCGGACAACGTCGCCCTGGGCACCTCTATGAATTCCGGCCACATGACCTACGGCGGCGGCGGCATCTATGTGGCATCGGGCACGGCATTTGTGCGGAACACCATCTTCTCCGGCAACGAGTGCCGCATCGCGGAACCGGGAACCGAGAACCTCGCCGAATGGCGTCTCGCGGGCGGGACCTTCGTTCTCACCAACGGCCTCATGACGCCCGGCGTGACACCGCCCCCCGGCGCGGCGGACTGCCTCTCCGCAGACCCGCTCTTCAAAAACCGCGCCGCCGGCGACTACGGCATCCGCTCGACGTCGCCGGCGCGCGACGCGGGCGACAACGCAAACGCCGGCGCGGGCGGACTCGACCTCGCGCGCCAGCCGCGCCGCGTCGGCAAGTTCGTCGACATCGGCGCCGTCGAGTGCCAGGGCCTGCCATCGACGATGCTCATGCTACAGTAGGACGCAGTTTGCCTGGCCTCGGGGTCTTCAAGCTTTGATTCCATCTGCCGCGTCGCGCGCGAGAAGGGCCTCGCGTGTTAGGCGGAAGGCGCGAAGCGTGGCCTCGTCTGGTTCGGCCCGTTCGCCACGCGGCGGCTGGGCAAGAAGCCACGGCGCATAGAATGGCGCCCGTGGGGGAAGGGGCAGTTCGCGCATGCCGTCGGAGGTCAGCAGCACCGCGCGGCCGCGGTCGATGTCGACGGTGAGTTCGCCGCGCGTGCCAATGACGCGTAATCCGTCGTCTCCATGCGGGCAGTCGGCCGCTTCGGGCCGGAAGTAGTCAAGCGTGGCGGTGCCGACGGCACCGTTCTCGAAGCGGAAAATGAGCGCGCAGGCGTCCTCGCATCCGGGGAAGGCGGGGTGCGCCAGATTGGCGTGGAAGGCGGCGACGTCCTTGACGGGGACGCCGCCCGTCGCGGCGTCGAAGAAGTCCAGCGCGTGGATGCCGATCCACGGGATTGTGCCGCCGTAGACGGCGCGGTCCCCGAACCAGGGCGGACGTGTGCCGAACTTGTAGGTCTTGCGCGCTGAAAGGAGCGTCACGCGTCCAATGGCGCCGTCGCGGATGGCGGCGACGCCGGCGGCCAGCGCCGGCCGGACGCGGTTGGAGAGCATGGCGAGGATGCGCGTTCCCGACAAGTCGATGGCTGCGCGCAGCGAGTCGAGCGCGGCCAGATCGAGCGCCAGCGGTTTTTCACTGATGACATGGCAGCCATGCGAGGCTGCGAGGGTCGCGAGCGGGGCGAGACGGTCCGGGCGCGAAGAGACAACGGCGAAGTCGGGGCGCAGTTCGCGGAGAAGCGCGTCGGCGTCCTCGACTACGCGCGCCCCGGCCGCGCAGGAATAATCCGCCACTATGCGGGCGGCGGGTGTGTCGCCGTCCTCCTCGCGGACGGCTGCGATGCCGGCGATGCGGAGCGCGCCGCCGGAGGCGTCGAACTCGCGCAGCACTTCTCCGTAATGGCCCCATGAGCCGAGGAGGATTCCCATCCGTTTCCGGATGGGCGCAGAACATTGTGAAGTTCGGTTGGAATCGGTATTCATGGCTTGAAATGCCTAGACCTTGCCCGTGTTGCGCAAGAGTTCAAGCGCGGCGTCAAGCAATGGGCGCGCCTTGTTCGTGAGGGTCGAGAATCCAAAGGCCCTGAGCGTTTCGCGGTAGAGCGGATCCTGCTCGCACGACTGGAAACCGTCGAGAATCTCGAGCATCGCGTTAGCGATTTCCTCGGCGGGGATCTCTGCGAGTTCCCGCTGGTCCTCTTCGTTGTCCGCGACGCGCCAGTAAGGCCACTGCGCGGGGTCCTGGTCGTTACGCCAGAAGACGCGTCCGTCGCCGGAATTTGTGGTTCGTACAGCGTACGGCAGGGCACGCTCTATCACGTCGGCGATGCTGTTCCCGATGCGCGCAAAGCCCCAGGCCTTTGCAAGGCGGCGCTTCAGCAGCGATTCACGGATAGGCCCCTCGGCATTGATGATTTCGGTTATCTGGCAGCGGATTGGCACTAGCATGACCGAATCGTAGAAGTCGTTTTGGGTTCCCTTCGCCGTTCCGCGCCAAGGTGTGTAGGATTGGCGTTTTTCAGGGACGAAGCCTTGAGGCGGAGGCGCATCCTGGTTTTCTTCGGGCCGGTTTCCATTTGCCTGCTCCGGCGGCGTTTCCGGCGGAGGCGCAGGCGGTTCCGACGGAGGCGATTTAAGCGCCTCGTCGAGTGCGGCGAGAAGCCGTTCCTCGGAGCGGATCCTGTCGAGAGCCCAGTCTATTGTCCAGACATGGGCAAGATGCCAACCCATGCCGCGAAGGACCGATTCGCGCAGGTGGTCGCGGTCGCGGGTGTCCTTCTGCGCCGCATAGCCGGGGCCGTCGCAGAGGATGCCAAGCAGGTATTCGTCCGGGCGTTCGGGGTGGCGGACGGCCAAGTCGATCCGACAGCCCGATGCGCCGATTTCGCGCTCGACCTTCCAGCCCTTCGCCAAGAGGAAGTCGGCGACGGCTGCGCCCAATCCCTCCCCGGCGGATTCCGACGCGGTGGGAGCGGGAACTCCAAACCCCTTTTCGGCGTAGTCCAGGAAGTAGCGAAGATGGGCCGCGCCGACGGCGGAGGTGCGCGACATGTCGATTTGCGCACCGTGGACCGACGAGAAGACGACGACCTGTTCCTTGGCGCGCGTGATGGCGACGTTGAGCCGCCTTTCGCCGCCCTGGCGGTTGAGCGGCCCGAAGTTCATCGAGAACTTCCCTTCCAAGTCGGGCGCGTAGCCGACGGAGAAGAGAATGACATCGCGCTCGTCGCCCTGGACGTTTTCCAAGTTCTTGACGAAGAGCGGTTCCGGCGTCTCCTCGGCGAGAAGAGCGTCGAGGCGCTTGTCCTTCAGCCGCGCATCTTCAATGAGGTCTTCTATGAGGTTGCGCTGCGCCTCGCTGAATGTGACGATGCCGACGCTGCGCCGACGCGACGACGTATCGAGCAGTCGCGACACCACGTAGTCGACAAGCGCCTTCGCCTCCTTCTCGTTTGTGCGGGTCCTCTTGCGGTCGTAGACGCCGTCCTCGACGAAATGGAAGCGGACGCCGAGCCGGTCCGACAGGGCCGCGGCGGGGAAGGTGCTGAGCCTGTCGCCGTAGTAGTAGTGGTTCGAAAAGGCGATGAGCGATTCGTGGCGGCTGCGGTAGTGCCAGTCGAGATACGAGGAGAACATGTTTATGGCGAGGCATTCGTCGAGAATGCTCTCCATGTCCTCCACTTCGTCCTCGGAAACAGGCTCCAGTGAATCCGCGTCGCCCTTCTGGAAAAAGTTTGTAGGCGGCATCTGCTTGGGATCGCCGACTACTATGTGCTGCTTCGCCCGCGCCAGGACGCCGATGGCGTCCCACACGGGGATCTGCGACGCTTCGTCAAAGACGACGAGGTCGAACGGCGCTGAATCCGGCGGCAGGTATTGCGCCACCGAGAGTGGACTCATCAGGAAGCAGGGCTTGAGGAGCGGCGTCAGAGTGGGCGTCTGCTCAAGCAGCAGGCGGACCGGCTTCTGCCTTGTCTTCTTCGCGCATTCGCGCTTGAGAAGGCCGAGTTCCGTCCCCTCCGGGCAGGGACCGAAGCGGCGGCTGGGAAGCTTTGCGGCGAGTTTGGCCATGACCATTTTACGCGAAAGGACGAGGTAGCGGTCGTCGATATCGGCGAAACTGCGAATGCGCCCCTCGTGGTCGAGCCCGTTGAAGCGGCAAAGAAGCGGCGACTCCTCCAGAATGGCGTCGAAGACCGATCGGAGCAAGGCTGTCTCGAAGAAGTCAGCCAGTTCCGCCGCAGCCACCGTTCCCGATTCAAGCCGTTCCGCGAAGGCGTCGAGCCCTTCGCCGCGCACGGCGTAAAGCGACGCACGGCATGAAAGCGCGTCGCGCAGAAGGGGTTGTTTTCCGGCCAGTTCCGCCGCATGCTCGTCGAGCGCGGACAGGCGGGTGTCGTTCTTTGCGCAAGGAAGCGAGGCGATGAAGGCGTCGCGGGCGGTGGAGAAGTCATCCCACGCCGAAAGAAGGGCGCAAATGTCCGCATGGAGCGGCGAATCGCCCGACAGATTCTTCTCGGCGGACGGCAAAATCTCCTTCATTTTGGCGAAGGCACCCTTCTGGACATCCGGCTCGTCGGGGACTATCCAGCGAACTGCCTCCGCAAGGCCGCATGCGGATTTTACGGCCGCATCCGCCCGGGCCACCGCCTCGGCGGTGATGGCGGACGGAGAATCCGCAGACGGCAGGAGCTCGCCCAGGTACTGTCTGGCATAGGCGTCACCCTTGCGGGCAGTATCCCCCGATCCGGAAAGCACGACGATGTCGCTGCCGCATACGGCGGTGACATCGTCCATCGTCGGACGAACCGACTTGTCCTTGCGGAGCGTCTGTGCGTATTTGAGAAACGCGCCCTTCTTGAAGAGACGCACGAGGAAAGGCGCGGATCGAACGGATTCGAACCGGACCAGAAAGGCCATGCCGTCGAGCTTGGCGATTGCGTCGCAGTCCCAGTCTGGCAGTTTCGCGGCCGTTTCCGAAAGGACGGACAGCGAAGCGAGTTGCTCGGCGAGCCGGGGCCGCACGTCTGTGATAGACGAGTCGAGCAGCGATGGCGGCAGCATTCCGGCGTCCTTCACCGTTTTGGCGAAGTCCGTGAAGGCGCGAAGCTTGGTAAGGGTATCCGGCACCGGCAGCGCAAAGGCGTCGGCGACGAGAGCGGCCGCCTTCCGAAGCGACTCGACCGTAGCGCGGACGCGGCGGGCGGCCGTAAGCGCGCCGCGCTCCCATACGGGGCTCCAGGCTGGTGGCTCGTCGTTGCCAAGCCACGCCAGCGCCTGGTGCGCATCCTGCGACGTACGGGAAAAGACAGCGGCCAGGTCGCGGATTGAGCCGCGCATGCGGTCGAGATCTTCGGCGGGACGGTTGCAGGCGTCGGAAAGCGTCCAGGTGAAGTCGGGGTCTTCCCTGTGGTTGAGAAGCCACGCCAGGCAGCGGTATGCGCTGACGCCGCAGGGGAATTCGCGGTGAAGCTCGCGGACGTGGCCGTCCAGCTCCGCCCGGAGCGACTGGATTTTCCTAGCTTCGTCAGACCATTCGCCAGGTTCGCGGGATTCGCCGACTTCGAGCGCCTCGGAGAACTGGCGCATCACGTCGGCCTTGCCGGACTTGTTCGAGTGCAGTTCGAGGCAGAACGGGCCGAGACCGACGGAGGTCAGACGGCGATGCACGACGTCGAGCGCGGCCTTCTTCTCCGAGACAAAGAGAACGCGACGGCCGAGCGCGAGGTTGTGCGCGATGATGTTGGTGATCGTCTGCGACTTGCCGGTTCCCGGCGGACCGTGCAGGACGAAGCTCTTGCCCATGGCGGAATAGAGGACGGCAGCCAGCTGTGAGGAGTCGGCGCTCATCGGGCAGAAGAGTTGGGCGGGGTCGATTCTGGCCGAAACCTCCGATTCGGGAAATGCCTCCACGCCGTCGTCGTATGTGCCTTCGCCATGCATCAGGTGGCCTACGAGCGGGTTCTTCGCCAGTTCGTCCTTGCGAACGGTGAGGTCGTGCCACATGACGAACTTGCCGAAGGAGAAGCGGCCGAGAAGGGCCACGGGGCGGACCTCCCAGCCCGCGCGCTCCTTTATAGCCTGGCGGAAGATGTCGAGAACGAGCGGCACGTCAACGCCGGACTTGTCCGTCGGGAGAGGTGAGATTCCGGGAATCTCGATCTGGAACTCGCTGCGAAGGAGTTCGAGAAGCGTCTCGTTTACGACGGTGTCCTCGTCCAGGCGGACGAACTTGACGCCGTCCGCGACGGCGCCTCGGTCCATGCGCACCGGAACCAGCAGAATTGGCGCATGGTAGCTCATTCCGGGCCGTGACGCCAACGTCCATTCCAAAAAGCCAAGGGCGAGAAAGAGCGTGTTGACGCCTCCCTCCTCGAGATCGGTCCGGCTTTCGCGGTAGAGCGCCTTCAGGGATCGGTCGAGTTCCTTCTCGGTGAGGGGCGACCACAGACGGCGCTGCTTGAGTTCGCCAGCGAGGAGCGTCTGCATCGGCGTCTCGAAGTCCGAAAAGTCCTTCTTGCGGATTTCGTTCGCGTCCATGTCGCCGAGAAGTCGCGCGACAGGGCCGATGACAAGCGGCTTGCCGGAGGCGAGGATGTCCTCCATGGCGCCGACCTCCGGGCAAAGGAGCGGCACGGCGAACTTGCCTTCGCGGACGTTGAGGAGTCGGTTGCGCGTCGTGAGGTCGAGAAGCTTCTGCTGCCAGCGGACGAGGCGTCCCTCGGGCGTCTGCGCGCCGTCAAGCGATGAGAGGTCGACGGCCTCGCGCAGTTCCCGCCGCCCCTCCTCACGGAGAGCGCGTGGACCGGGCGGCGGTTCCTCGAAGACGAATGTCCCGCCGGGGACGGAACGGAGCGGAAGCGGGCGGATGCCGCTGAGGCGGGCGCGCTGGATGTCGATCGCGCAGACAAATTCGTCGTCGGCGTTCAGTTGCGCGGCCTTGGCGAAAGTCTCAGCCTGCGAGAATGTTACGCCCTCCTCCGTGAGCTTGGTCGTCTCCACGAGGGTGAATTCATCGTCGGTCACGCGCTTCCTGACGGCCTGGAGGTCGTCGGTGGCGGGATTCGGCAAATGCGCCTCCACAAGATGGCAACCGAGATAAGCGTGGCCGTGCGTCACCATGACGACGGGGTGGAGTCCGCATTGCTCGGCAAGGGAGGCGAGCAGGAGCGTGGTCTCGATGCAGGTACCCATCCGGTCGCGCAGAACCGCGTCGGGGAGGCGCAGCCGCTGTCCCGGCGCGTCGAAGCTCGCAGGGGGCATCGCGTAGCGGATTCCGACCTTGTGAAGCACGCGGTAGCAGGCCTGAAGAATCGCGTATGCGCGGGCTTTTCCCTGCTGGTACCCGGAGACGGCCGAGTCGCCCGTCGCATCTTCCAGCTCCGATGAGACAGCCTTGACGAACTCCTGGATGTCGGGCAGGTTCGGCATCACAAAGGCCGCGGTGAGTTCTGGCAGCAGAATTGCCCCAGGCCACTGGTCCGGCGTGTAGATGTCGAGTTGGCGTTCGTCGCGGAAAAGCTCGGCGTCGCCCTGCCGGATGGCAAGGGCGATGGTTCCACGCAACGGTTCGGCGAGGGACAGGAGCGAGTCGAAGTCCGGGTCGATTTTCAGCTCGCGCAAAGCCGTTTTCTTTCCAGGGGCGAGTTCCTCGACCGGGAACGTCCGCGCCGGAGCGAATTTCTGCGGCGTCACGGACACTTCGCAGACAAGGCCCGTGAGCATCTCCTGACCCACGTTCTCAATCGTCACCTCCGGCACAAGCGAAAAACCGTTTTGCTGGAAGGCGAGATTGAGAAATCGGCAGCTAGTCCACTCGACATGGGGAGATGGCTGATTCGTGTTATTCATTGCCGATCTCCTTCCCGCAGTGGGGTTTCGACGGTTTTCCTGTAATACGGTTCCAGCGCGGAGCGCCAGAGGTCGAGTTTGCGCTCAAACGTAAGTCGCGCCGCAGCCGGCGAAGTGGATGGAAGCCGCACGACCGGCAGCGGGAACTCCGGGAAGAAACGGCGCAGGGCCGCGTATGACGCGCCGCCGTTGCACGCGGCGAGTTTCAGTCGCGGACAGCGCGCCAAGAGCGCCGGCAGGTCGTTGGGGACGGCATCCTTTATCGATGAGTCGAGGCTGCCCTCGCGACGGCACGTCCCCACGACATCCCAGAGCGCGACATGAGCCTGTTTCAGCCCCGCGAGCCTCTTCGCGTACGGCAGCGCGGGGTCGAAACCGAAAAGCGCCCCTACAATACGCCAGAAGGCGTTTTGCGGGAACGCGTAATACTGCGCCTTGCGCAAGGACTCCTCCCCGGGCATCGACCCGAGTATCAGCAGTTCGGCATCGGCGCGGGCCACAGGGGGAAAGGACTTCAGCAGTGGCTTCACGGTCATCTTACTACCTGCAGAATGAAGGAACGACAAGCGGTCAGCCTCTCACGGCCTCGACGATGGAGAGGACGCCGAAAATCAGGAAGACCACTCCAGACGCGAGTTTGATAATCTTCTCCGCATTTGGAATGCGGGAAATGAGATCGCCGCAAAGAACCGCGAGCAAAGAGGTCGTCACCAGCGCGAGTGCCGCGCCGAGAAAGACCCATAGACGCCCCCCGGGCCGTTCCGATGCGGCGGCGAGCGTGGCGAGCTGGGTCTTGTCGCCCAGTTCCGCGAGGAAGATCATTGCGTAGGTACGAAGGAAAATGGCAAGCATGTTGAGCCTCAAAATCTATTTTGACGGTTCAATTCTACCAACTTTTTCACGCCTCGGCGGCAAAAAAGTGCCGTTGAGAGGCAAAAATGAAAAATTTTTGTTTACAAGCCCCTTTTTTTCATGTAAATTTCACTTTGCTTTTCAAAAGCATTCGGTATCGAAGTTTCCGGTTTGCCGTGCGCTACGGGATTGACGCTACCGCAATGGCATGTCGGAACATGCCGAAGGGCAATGCGGGCCTATGCCAGGGCCGAGGCCTTAACACCAACCAGACATGGCAGCTGCACGGCAAGGAACAAAGGACAGCAAGACATGGATATCTATGTCGGCAACCTCGCTTACAAGAGCACGGACGAAGACCTCCGCACGCTCTTCGCGCAGTATGGCGAAGTGACCTCCGCGCGCGTCGTCGTTGACCGCGCCTCGGGACGCTCCAAGGGCTTCGGCTTCGTGGAGATGCCAAACGCAGAGGAGGCCCAGAAGGCCATTGACGCAATCAACGGAAACGACTTCCAGGGCCGCGCCCTCCGCGTCAACGAGTCGCAGCCCAAGCCCCGCGAGGAACGTCGCGGCGGATTCCGCCCGCGTGGCGACCGTCCCCCGCGCAAGGACCGCGAAGACCGCTGGTAGCGGCCCCGTTCGCTGGCGCCGGATGCGACGGCGCCATTCTTTGATTTCGCCGCGCCATGCCGATTGCATGGCGCGGGCTTTTGGCGTATAAGGAAAAACCATGAAACACCTCGTTAAAATACTCATCTCTCTCGCCTGCTCATTTCTCATCCTCGGTCTTTTATTCGGCATTGCCAGTTCAACGGGGAAAGGCGCTTCGCCGGCTCTCGTAGCCGACGCCGTCCGCGGCGCAATTCCACTTTTCGTGGGCGTCTACATCCTCTGCCAGTTCGCGCAGACGTTCTTCCGTGCGCTTCGGGCACGGCTGCTCCTCAAGGCCTCGCTTCCAACGGGCCAGAAGGTGCCCGGCTTATTCCGCCTCATCCTCGTCACCTTCGTGCGCGGGGCCTGCGCCGACATGCTCCCCGCGCGAATCGGGGAACTGAGCTACGTCGCCATGCTCAACCGCGGATGCAGCATCCCAGCCGCCGACTGCCTCTCTTCGCTCTCAATCGGCCTCCTCTTCGACTTCATCGCCCTCCTTGCCGTCCTCGCCGTCGCGATTCCTGCCGCCGCCCAGGGGATGTCTTTGCTGGGGTCGATGCTCATGCTCGCCGTCATCTGCATCGTCGGCGGGTTCGGTCTCTTTTTCATCTTCCCGGCCTTCGCCAAGGCCTGCGCACGCCTTGAGGGACGCGGACTCTTCCGCAAGCGCCTCTTCGCGGCGCTCCTGAAAATCGTCACGGACACCGCCAACGCCGTTGTCAAGACGCGCCGCGGTGGCGTGGCACTCGGCGTCACGGCCCATTCAATCTGCGTTCGCATGGCCAAGTACGCCGGCCTCTACTGCCTCTTCGTCGCCGTCACCCGCCCGATCTGGCCGGACCTTTCCCAGGCGGGGATTTTCCCCGTTCTCGTCGCGCTCATCGCCGCCGAGGGCGCGGCAAGCCTCCCCGTTCCGACCTTCATGAGCTTCGGCTCCTACGAGGCCGGCGGCCTCGCGGCGCTCACGGCGCTCGGCTTCCCGGCGTCCGACTCGATGGCTGCGATGATCGCCATGCACGTCCTGAGTCAGATCATCGACTATTCCCTCGGCGGCCTCGCCTTCCTCGTCTTCACGTGGACAACTCGTACGCCAAAGCAGGAGACGGAATGCGTCGGGGAACAGCGCCCCTCGGCCACGCGCAAGGCATTCGTCATCCTCGCCATGTTTGCGCTGACTGCGTTCGTCCTGCTTTTTGCAGCCTTCCAGTACCGCGCCTCCAAGAAGCGCGGACGCCTCACGCCTCCGCCAGTCGGCGAAGCCGTCGAACCCACGTCTGAAGAGGCCGCCGCGCGCGACGCCGCCCTTCGCGCCTTTGGCGGTAAGATTGTCTGGAGCAGCAACCGCGAAGGTTCGCATGACATCTGGATTCTCGACGGCCCCGGAAAGGAACCGCGCCGCCTCACGCACTCCGCGTTCACGGACACCTACCCGCGCTTCTCGCCCGACGGTCGCCTCGTCTCCTTCTCCCGCTCGACCGAGCCGTGGGTCTCGCAGCGCAACTTCGAGAAGTGGGACACGTGGGTCGTGGATGTCGAGACGGGCCGCGAACGTCGCGTGGCGACAAATGCGTATCAGGCGTGCTGGAACTTGACCGACATGGGAAATTCGGAGCTTGTCTTCGTCCGTGAGGGCGGGAAAACGCTGGAAGGCGCAGCGCCCGATGGTGGTCCTATGGGACGCTGCCTAATCTCAGGCCAACATCCGCTCGACAGAGGAGAGTTGATCACCCTGCCCGACATGCCAACTTCGGACAACTCCCCGAACCGCAATGACCTCCTTGTGACTCTTCGCGGCGCTCGAAACGCCACAGCCCGCCTTGCAGGTTCCACTTGGACACAGGCTGAAATCACACTAACGGCTGGCGGTTGCCAGATGGTGTGGCGCAAGAGGTGCGCGACTATCTCCTTGCCTGATCTGGGCGAAGGTGCGACGCAGAGTGAAGAGGAAGTTGTCTGGGTCGACCACCCAGGCCGCATGAAGAACGCCTTCTACACTTTCGACTACTCCGAACCCGATTGCAAGAAGCGCAAGCGCGTCGTCCTGCTCGACGCTGAGGAGCCGTGGAGCCACGAGTACTTCCCGCGCTTCGCCGAGGGCGGGCGATGGCTCGTTTACGGCGCAAGCCAAGGCGGCCACGAGCAAGACAGCGAGGACTACGAAATCTTCCTCTGGGACAGCGCCAACACAAACACCCCGCCCGCGCGCCTCACCTTCCACACCGGCAACGACTGCTGGCCCGACATTTGGGCAAAGTAAAACTGTGGTTTGGCAATGAAAAAACGCCCCGCCTTCCGCGCCGCAATGGTGCTTTTAGCGGCTTTCGCGCTCGGCCTCAAGCCACCTCCTTCCGGCAAATCTGTCGCGCCAACGCCAGAAGAAGCCGCCGCGCGTGACGCCGCCCTTCGCGCCTTTGGCGGGAAGATCGTCTGGAGCAGCAACCGCAAAGGTTCGCATGACATCTGGATTCTCGACGGTCCCGGCAAGGAGCCGCGCCGCCTCACGCACTCCGCCTTCACCGACACCTACCCTCGCTTCTCACCCGACGGACGCCTCGTCTCCTTCTCCCGTTCGACGGAGCCGTGGGTCTCGCAACGGAACTTCGAGAAGTGGGACACCTGGGTCGTGGACCTCGAAACGGGCCACGAGCGCCGCGTCGCCACCAACGCCTACCAGGCCTGCTGGTGCAACACCAACCAGCTCACATTTGTCCGGGCCGGCGGCACCCAGCTGGTGAGCGCCTCCAGCGAGGACGGCACGGAGCATCTTCTCCTCGAATCCGGCGTTGCGCCCTTGGGGGGTGGCGTTCTCATGACGCTTCCCGATGCGAGGCTCTTCGGAGACCCGAGCCTTGCCCTCACGTTGCGGGGCGGGAAAAGGGCGACCGTCCACCTGCGTCCGGCCGATGGCGTCAAAGTCCAAGAGCCTCAAATCGAGGAAATAGCCGGCGGCTGCCAGATGGTCTGGCGCAACATCAGGCCCTTTGACTGGAGCTTTGCTTGGATTGGCCACCCCGGCCGCATGAAAAACGCGATCTACACCTTCGACGAGCAAAGGGAAAAACCCGTTGTCCTGCTTGACGCCGAGGAGCCGTGGAGCCACGAGTACTTCCCGCGCTTCGCCGAGGGCGGACGGTGGCTCGTCTACGGCGCAAGCCAGGGCGGCCACGAACAGGACAGCGAGGACTACGAGATCTTCCTCTGGGACAGCGCCAACACGAACCTCCCGCCCGCGCGCCTCACCTTCCACACCGGCAACGACTGCTGGCCGGACATCCTGGTCGCGCGAAGCGCCATTGGTACGGGGTTGGAGAATGACAAAAACTCCAAGTGAGCATCAATGTCAGAAATGAAAAGGTAAATTATTGCTCCCCCACCTCCCTATCTCCCCCTCTCCCGGAAAGCGCCGCAGGCAAACATTTGGATTTTCAGTGATTTTCCGTGTCCCGCGATGCGGAAAGTTATATAATATAATTATCTGCGTTCCCTGTCGTTTCTGTCGTTCTGTCGTTTCTGTCGAAAACAGCTTAAAAGGAACAACACCATGAAGAAGACGCCACGCTCTCTCCTCGCCGCGTTCGCGGCGATCGCCCTCGCCGCCACGTTGCCGACGGTCACGCTGGCCGATACGACCAACACCGTGACGGTCACGAAGTTCCACCAGTCGTATCCCTATTCGGGCAGGGCGACGGTCGAATACACGGTCGGCGGGCTGCTTCCCCCGACCGCGTTCGCGGAGATCACGATTACCGCCGGCGGCGCGAGCGCAACCTTCGTCCAGTCGAACATCGTCGCGGGCGCGTACACGAACGTGATCGACTTCGCCTCGTCCTTCGGCGGCGCGCTCGTCCTCTCCAACGCCTCGTTCACGGTGACGATCAAACCCGGCGACGATGACCTCGGCGGTGTCCAGCTGTGGGCGAATGGGCCGTACTGGGCGGAGTGCAACGTTGGCGCCTCGGAGCCCGAAGAATGTGGCTACTACTTCTATTGGGGCGACACCGTGGGCTATACATGGAGCGGAGGAACCTGGACGGATTTCGGAGAGGGTGAAGGTAACTATGACGACGTGACGTGGGTGTCGAGCACGGGGGAGCAACTGAGCGGCAGCCCGTTCTCGGAATTGTCGTGCCCGACATACGGCAGCAATTCACAGCTTCAGTCGGCTGGCTACATTGACGCGACCGGCAACCTTGTGGCGGCGCATGACGCGGCGACGGCGCATCTCGGCGCCCCGTGGCGCATGCCGACGGACGCGGAGTTTTCCGCGCTCATCAACAATTGCACCACCACGTGGATCACCACCAACGGCATATCCGGGCGGCTGGTGACGGGCAAGGGCGCTTATGCGAACCGGAGCATCTTCCTTCCGGCGGCCGGCGTCGGCGGCGACTTGCGCCTCTACTACCCCGGCTCATACGGCTACTACTGGTCCTCTACGCCGGATGGTTCGGACTACGCGTGGTACCTCCACTTCGATTCGGGCTACTTCGAACGGTACTCCTTCGGCTACCGCGAAAACGGGCAGTCTGTGCGTCCTGTTCGAGGATTTGCCGGTTGTAGCGCGTCCGGCGTCGTCACCCGCGATCCCGTGACGGTCGTCATCGAAAGCGTAGCCGACTGGGACGCGCTTTCCGCCGCCGTCGCGGGCGGCCTCGAGACCGAGGGGGTGCTCGTCCTCCTCGCGAACGACGTCGGCCCCGTCACGAACATGGTCGGCGACTCCGTCCATCCATTTTGCGGCGTATTCAACGGCAATGGCCACACGCTCACGGTCGCCTTCACCGGCGCGGATTGCGCCGCGCCGTTCAGCGTCATCGACGGCGCGACGATTTCGAGCCTCGTCGTAACCGGCACGGTCGCGGGCGGCAACCACTCGGCGGGCCTCGTGGGCACCTGCGGCGCGACCGGCCCGAACGTCATCCGCGACTGCACGGTTTCCGTCGCCGTTTCCGGCGCGGGCTACTTGGGCGGCATCGTCGGCCACGGCGGGCAGGGGACGCTGTCCTTCGCGGGCTGCGTCTTCAGCGGCGCCGTGAGCGGCTTCAGCGCGTTTGCGGGCGGACTGATGGGCTGGAGCAACTCGATGGCGCTGAATGTCACCAACTGCCTCTCCACGGGCACGTTCGCCCCCTCGGGCGGCGGCGCGTACCACCCCATCGCCTGCAAGCGCGCGAACCAGACCGTCACCGCCGCCGTCGCCGACGCCTATTGG
>JAEEGG010006931.1_pt1 | contig 26400 bp, 23 predicted proteins | sample 9134161 | NCBI WGS metagenome assembly JAEEGG01 (sample SAMN16246543, study PRJNA631951) | gut metagenome | biome: gut microbiome; feature: rumen; material: CR-attached | host: Bos | place: Iran: Karaj | collected 2018-10 | reverse complement strand
AACGGCAGCCAGTCCTCGAAGAGAGGCTTGTAGCCTTCTTGAGCCAGCTGGAGAGCACCCTTGACCCCGTGCTCTTTAACAGCTTTGGCACCGTGGGAATCATTACCTGCAGCAAGCAAACCAGAAAGTTCAGCGATTCTTTCAGATAGTTCCGTAACCGTGAAACGTAAAGGTCTATCAGTCAATATATTAGCAATTAGTGCGTGGTCATTATTCACCAGACATATTTGCCTATTATCTTGATATTCATTTAGTTGCGAATCACGGGCAATTATCAGAGTCGCGATTGCCGCAAGCCCTAAAGCGAATATCGCTCCGCGATAGGTGTTTACTCCCCGGGTATAATCCAGCACTTCCGCCTCAATCGCCTTCCCGAACTCAGTTATTGAATCACCTGCAGCCAGAAGGAGTACCGCCATCGAAGACACTGCCACCCTCGGCATGTTAAGAGGGGGGACCGGAGCTTCGCTATGCGAAGCGAGCGGTGGGGCCGAGCGGAGCGAGGCGTCTGAGAGACGGTACTCCTTCTGGCCGCGAATAAAATCGATAATAATAGGAAAATGACGGATGAAAGAGCGGCGAATAACATCGATGCTACCCTTCATGAGGGCATAGTCCATATCGCTGTGGGCGCCGGTGCTACACTTGTCAACAAGTCCTGGCTTCATAGGAGTTTCAAGTTCGAGCCTGAGTGCCCGGGCCATCAACTCTGCCACAAGATAAGGCCAAGTCGTCGGGGGCGCCAAGGCCGCAGCTGCTTGGAAGCTCCCCTGCTCCAATGCATTACGAACCTCTGTGGCTGTTATTGGCGCTGGGGATGGCCGGTCGAGGCCGGCCATGACATTTTCGTCATCCCCGGCAAGGCGCTTGTCATCCCCGACAAGGCGCCTGTCATCCCCGGCCTGACCGGGGATCTCCTTCAACCTGGGAATCTCGATGACTGAGATGCCATAGGACGGGAGAACCTCCTTCATCAACTCGTTGTAGCGGGCTGTAAGCGGATCGGACGGCTCAGTGCCGACGAAACGGACAGTCACGCCAAGAGCCGGGGCAATGTGCCTGGCGAAGAGATCGAGATCGAGTCTCATCTGAGTCTCGGAAGCCTCGGTAAGGTCTTTCAGGAAGTATGTCGGAAAAGTCGTCGCTGAGATTTGGTAGTCACTACCTTCCAAGATAGTGGCGAGCCCACCACAGCCACAACGGATCATCTCGAGCCGTTCCTCATACGGGAACAACGATACATCCTCTTTGACCGGGATCACGAACAGTTTCTCAACCTGCTCCTTAGCCTTTTCTATCAAATACTTATGCCCCAATGTGAACGGGTTGGCGTTCATGACAATCACACCATCTGGGGCTGAGTACGGCCCAAGCTCGACGGCTGCTCCGGCGCATGAGAGCGACTTGAGATAGTCTTCGAGGCCACGACCGTTTTCCATGAGGATTGCGAGAGGGGCGGATGCTATGGTGTGGAAACCAAGGCTGGTGAACACAGCCTCGTTCTCAGGTTTGGTGAAAACCTTTAGATTACAGATTTCCTTTTCGGAAGCATAAGCGATTATGTGCGACACCAAAGGAGCGACAAGTCCCCTCGAACGAGCGGAAGCTTCCACGGCAACGCATTTGATCACATCTCCAGCAAGCCCGGCGCCAGCCACCATTGAGCCATCCTCTTCAAGGACACAAAAATAATCGTCGACAACCTCCAAGCGCAAACCATTGGTTGCGAGGAAGTTCTCGACCTGTTTCCTGAAACGGGAAGATCCCAGTGGGACTCTTTGTACCTCTACTATGTTTTCTTCTGTCTGCACCTTGTCGCAAGCATTCCAATACTACCGGTTCCGCCTGCTGTGGAACAACTTCACAAATGTAACAAATCGTTACAACAAAACAAAGGTTTTCTTATAATTTTAAATAATCATCGACCATTTGGTCGATTTTCGCAAGCAATTCTTCAGTGGTGTGAGTTTTAGCCCTCATGCAATGCCGGACTTCGTTTCCGCACAACAGACACCTCCTCGGCTCCAGCCCCAGATCCTCACGCCCGATCGGAGCGACAATCGTTTCTGCCGGACAGCTTACGCCGGCAAAAGTCCCTCCGTCTCGCTGCGCTTCGCGCCCTATCCGGGTAAATGCTCGCCAGAGGGACTTTTGACCGCCTCTCAACGAAGTCTGCTCCAATTCAGATTCAAGGCATTCGGAGCGTAGCGACGCAGGGAGTTTGAGGGGTACGCCCCTCAATCCCCCCCGGGGGTGCAGGGGGGTGGAAGAGGATTTGGACGTGATCGTGACTATCACGTCCAAATCCATAAGGCGGCCCAAAGGGTGCGAGTCCTCGATTTGGCAGGCAAGACGCTTGGCATCGACTGGAGACATGGAGACGAGAAAGAAGCCTTCATAACCTGTTTCCAAATCACGAAGTTCCTCTGAATCAACACAAAACGCTTCTCTAACAGCCTTGACGCCAGCCTCGGCGATGACCAATGACGAACGGTTTCTTTTGACAGGACCCGGCAACTGGACAGTGAGACATAAAAGCGAGAGGCCAGGATTGGCTTCCAGCAACTCACGTTGCCGCCTCACCCTGGCCTCACGGCTCTCCAATATTTCTTCCAGAGTCACCTACTGGATGTTGTAGATCTTGTCGAGGACTTTGCCGTGGCGATCCATAACGATACCGACGACCTTGTCACCGAACGGAAGAGCGTCAGGAACGCCAATCACGCTGGTAGCCTTCGCTGCAAGATCATGGATGTCGACAACCTTCAGCCCAGCCTCTTTGAGACGCTCAGCTATCTCAGGACGGCGAGGATTGACGGCTATACCATATTCAGTGACAACTACATCGACTCCAGCACCTGGAGTGATCAAGGTCGTGACCTTCGGGACTACGCAAGGGATGCGTCCCCTGAGAAGAGGACAGACGATAATAGACAGCGCACTATCTTCCGCTGTGTCAGGATGACCGCCAACCGCTCCACGGATGATGCCATCAGAGCCGACGAGGACATTGACATTGAAGTCAACGTCAACCTCGAGAGCGGAAAGAATCACAATGTCAAGGGCATGGACGGCGGACCCGGGATTATCGGCGCTGGCATATTCGACAGCGCTGACCTCCTGATGGGTCTGGTCAGAGGCGATAGACTCCGCGGCAACTTTGTCAAACGACTGGACATCAATGAGTTTGTCGATCAATCCTTCCTCGTGGAGCTTCACCATGTGAGCGGTGATGCCACCAAGAGCGAAGGAAGCCTTGATGCCCTTCTCTATCATGCTCTCCTTGATGTACTTGACGACAGCCAGCGACGCTCCGCCGGTACCGGTCTGAATCGAGAAACCGTCCTTGAAGAAACCACTGTTAATCACAACTTTAGCAGCCTGTTGGGCAAGCAATATGTCGCGGGGATTCTTGGAATCGCGGATGGCGCCCGAGGAAATCTTGGAGCTGTCACCAACCGAATCCACAATCACTACGGACTCAACATCGCAAGCGGAGATTGACTTGGGGAAGTTAGGATAAGCCACCAAGTCATCAGTCAGGACCACGACATGATCCGCATATTTGGCGTCAGGAAGAGCGTAACCAAGTGAGCCACAGATGGATTTGGCGTTCTCACTGCGAGGGCAACCAGAAGCGTTGCCGAGCTCATCGCAAGAAGAAGCGCCCAAGAAAGCCACATCTATGTGGAGCTCACCATTGGCTATAGCGCTTCCGCGGCCACCATGGGAACGGAACACGACAGGCTCAGCCATAAGGCCATGGGAAATCTCATTGGCCAACTCACCGCGAAGGCCAGAGGTGGAAATACCGGTTATGACACCAGCCTTGATATGCTCGATCAACGGAGCATGTACATCCGAGAGGCTAGACGCGGCAAGTTTGAGATCCTTGAAACCCATCTCAGCCAACTTGGCGACAACCAAGTTGACGACCTTATCACCACCGCGGAAATGGTGGTGGAAAGATATGGTCATACCATCCTTAAGGCCAGAGCGGCGGATGGCTTCCTCCAAAGAGACTACTTTAGTGTTTCTCATGACAATTCCTCCTCATTCAATATTCCTGAAGCGACAGCCAAGGCGATCACCCTTTCGGCGCGCAGCACGACCGGACGGTCAACCATCTTACCGTTGACGGCAATGACACCTGAACCCTTCTCACGGGCCTCCTTGATGGCAGCGATGATTCGCATAGCCTTATCGATGTCTTTCTGCTTCGGGGCAAAGACTTCATTGACCACCTGAATCTGGCGGGGGTTGATGATGGACTTGCCGTCAAATCCCAGATTCTTAATTAGTTCCACTTCCTTACGGAAGGTCTCCATGTCATCGAGATTGGAATAAACAGTGTCGAAGCAAGCGATACCAGCGGCCCTGGCGGCCACGACTATCGTCTCTCTCGCGAGCAGAAGCTCAGAGCCTTCTGGGGTACGGGGGGTCTTGAGGTTAGCGGTATAGTCCTCAGCTCCGAGAGCGATACCCATCATCCTCTTGGAAGCGGTGGCGATCTCGTAAGCGTTGACGATTCCGAGAGCGCTCTCGATGGCGGCCATGATCTGGGTACGTCCGACGCAACCGAGTTCTTCCTCGACCTTGATGATCTCTGCCTCAAGCTCACGGACCTCGTCGGCCGTCTCAGTCTTAGGCATACGGATCACATCGACACCCGCCTTGACCACGGCCTCCACATCCTTGCGGCCGTATGGAGTGTTCAACGGATTGATTCTCACGACCATCTCGGTGTCACCGTAATCAATTGACTTTAAGGCGTTATAGACCAAAAGGCGGGCAGCGTCCTTCTCTGCCATAGTCACGGAATCCTCAAGGTCCAGCATAATGGAATCGGGCCCATAAATATGGGCATCCGCCATCATCCCCGGATTGTTCCCGGGAACGAACATCATTGTTCTTCTAAGCCTTTCCATACTATTTCCAGACATCTTTGCCGGTGGCGCGGACAGCGGCGGCGGTTACACGTGCGCGGATGGTGCAATCCAAGGCACCCTTATCCGTTGCTTTGACATAAGCGTCAGAGATGCCGAGACCTTCAAGAGTCTCAGTGATCACAGACTTGATCTGTCGCCCGAACTGGGCGGCCACAGAGCTTTGAAGCTCCACCTGAAGGCCTTCACCCGGTCCAATCTGGATCATGATGTCCCCGGACTCGAGAGTGCCGGCCACAGCGTTCTTTAATTCCATGGTTAGAGTGATCAATTAAAAGTTATTTGCGAAATTAGGCCTTTCCCTTATATTTTCAAAGCAATTCCGCAAATATTTATTAACAATTTTAACCGAGATGATTGCTATTTGACCCTTAGCTTCTTCCCTAATCGAAGGACAGTACGTTCGGAGATGCCATTGAGTTGGCAGAGCTTCTTCACAGTGGTGTGGTACTTACGGGCAAGGGCTCCAAGAGTGTCTCCTTGCCTGATAGTGTGGTACTGTGCGGCAGCGGCCGCCTTCCTTTCCTCTTCAGCCTTCTTCTCAGCCTCAACCTTGTCTTGTGTGTCGCCCTCAATGATGTCTATCTCCTCCTGCTCGTCTTCAGGGACATAATTGCTGGAAGCGTTAAGATACCTCTTCTTCAAGGTGAAGAAACGATGGCGCAAAACACCCGACTCAAAATCGATAAGCCACTCAGGATCAAAGGCATAGCCTTTATACCTGGTCTCAAAATGGAGGTGGGGGCCGGAAGAACGTCCAGTGGATCCTCCCAAGCCTATGATCGAGCCGGCATTGACCCAGTCATCCTCATTGACCATGATCTTCGACAAGTGGGCGTAGAATGTCTCCAAGCCATTCTCATGACGCAGGATGACAAGGTTGCCATAACCTTTGTAGTATTTGGCGAGACGCACCTTGCCATCGAAAGCGGCGTAAACGGGAGTCCCTGTCTGAAGAGGCAGGTCAGCACCCTGATGGCGACGACGATGGCGGTAACCAAATTTTGAATACACCTTAGTCTGATTCGGGCAACGATACTGGCTCAAGGAGTCAACGACCCAAATGCCAATCTCGTTGGGAAGGCTCTCAAGCGAGACCCGGTACGGATCAGGATAGTCATGGGTCCAATACTCAGAAAACACCTCTTGAGCGACAACATAGGAAGGATCCTTGATGTACTTCCAGGTGTAGTCGGACATCAGGAGAATCTTGATGTGAGGGTTGGCGGTGGAAAGAGTGTCCACCGCATTGGCTTCACTCTGGTCCATCGACTGAACTGGTTGCAGCGCTGGCCGTGGAATGATCAGCTCCGCTTGTTTCTTACTTGTGATGATCGTGTCCTGGGCCGTCACGGAGAAGGACGCGATGAATAAGGCCACTACGGCCACCAATAAACTATTAAATCTTCGCATCAAATCTTTCTATAAGTAAATTCTTTGTCATGGAGACCTTCTCCTCGAGAAGCTCGTCGGATGTGGCCTCACAGATAAAGCGGAGATAAGGCTCCGTGTTGGAAGGACGGATGTTGAACCACCAGTCCGGGAACTCGACCCTGTAACCGTCGAAATCCATCGTGGCGGTCGGGGTCTCAGCGGATGTAAAGTACTCACGCACAGCATCCATAGCTCCCTTCTTGTCCTCTATACGGAAATTGATCTCTCCTGAATTCTTGTAACGGGCGATTCTTCTGATAAGCATGCTCAAGCTTATGCCGCGCATCTTCATGGCGGCGACAACCCTCAGGATCAACATTGAAGCCAGAAGGCCGCTGTCAGAGTAGAAGAAGTCACGGAAATAGTAGTGGCCGGCAAGCTCTCCACCCCACACTCCGTCCAACTCACGAAGCTTCTTCGCGGCGAAAGCGCGGCCGACCTTCCAAGTCTCCATCTGGCAACCCATCGGAGCAAGGTACTCCCCAACAGCCTTGGAACTCCTGATGTCCTGCAAGACAATGCCCTTCAATCCTCTCTCTTCAACATAATAATGCCCTAGGACAGCGATCATAAGATCAGGGGAAATGAACTTGCCCTCATCATCAACGAACATGACCCTGTCAGCGTCCCCATCATAGATGACACCCACATCGGCGCCGACCTCCTTCACAAGGTTCTGGAGAGGAACCACATTCTTGGGAATCAGCGGGTTAGCCTCATGGTTAGGGAAAGTTCCGTCAAGATCCTCGAATATGTAAGAAGGCTCATCGCCGAATATTTCCCTGGCGTAGAGACCAGCCATGCCGTTTGAGAGGTCGAAGGCGATATTCAGGCCGGAATAGTCGCCCTTGAACTTCAACAGGAAGTCAAGATAATCTTTGTGGATGTCCATCTCGACGACCTTTCCCTTGACTGCCGCAGGAGGAGTCGGCCTTCCGGACTCGATCCATTCCTGGATCTGTCCCAAACCGGTGTCAAAACCCACTGGGAGGGCGTTTTCCCTGGACACCTTCATCCCGTTATACTCCCGAGGATTGTGCGATGCCGTGATCTGGACCGATGCCTTGAAACCATAGTTGGCGGTGCCGAAATACACCATAGGTGTGGTGCTGAGGCCGATGTCGTACACATCAGCTCCGGCGTCAGTTATGCCTTTGACAAGATATTCATGCACCTCAGGTGAAGAGACCCTGCAATCCCTACCGACGAGCACTTTGTCAGTCGATAGAAGTTCAGGGATGAAATAGCCGACCTTGTAGGCGGTGTGTTTGTCGAAGTCAACATTATAGACTCCGCGTATGTCATATGCGTGAAAAGCTCCCATGGTGTTTATTTTATTTTAGTGGTGTAACGTGCGGGCACACGGCCCTTTGAAATATTAATTAACTTTTTGGAAATGATCTTCTTACGGATCGGGGGGACATGATCCACGAAAAGGTCCCCATCCAGATGTGACATCTCGTGCTGAACCATCCTGCAAGCGAACTTGTCAAAGGTCTCGGTCTGTTTCTGGAGATTCTCATCATAATACTCGACGGTCATCGAATCAGGCCTCGCGACATCGCAATAGATCCCGGGAATGCTTAGACAACCCTCCGAATAGACTACCTTTTTGTCACTTTCCTCAAGCACCACGGGGTTGATCATAACCCTCGTGAACCCTTCCAAATAGGGATAGATGTCGGTCATGTCTCTTCCGTCCACAATCAGGACACGGACACTTTCCCCTATCTGAGGAGCGGCAAGACCGCAGCCCTCAGCCTTCGCCAAGGTCTCTTTCAGGTCCGCCACCAAATTGGTCAGATAGTCCTTGTCGGAAAGATCCGCCGGGGCGGCATTCTCCCTCAAAACCTCTGATCCATAAAGATATATAGGTCTTACCATAACAATCAATCTTCTTTTTTATTCTTGTCCAAATAGCTCTGCAGGATGATGGCGGCACTGATCCGGTCAACCGAATTCTTGTCTCGCCTATCCTTGGCTTTCATGCCCCCTTCAATCATCGCCCGATGAGCCAGTACAGATGTGAACCTCTCGTCCTCGAGAGTCACCGGAACCGCCGGAAAACTCTTGGCGAGATTCTTCAGGAAGACATCCACATCCGCCGCGGCTTCTGAAGGGGTGTTGTCCATATTCATCGGATAACCTACCACGAAACGGGCCACAGTCTCCTTTTCAGCATATTTTTTGATATAATCTATTATCTTTGCAGCAGGAACCGTGTCCAGGGGCGAGGCGAAAATACCAAGCGGGTCGCTGACCGCGACTCCGACGCGTTTGCGTCCGTAATCTATGCCTATTATCCTGTCCATGAACTGACAAAGATACGGAAAAAGACGTTCAAGACAAAAATTATATGTCTAAAGATAAAAAACTTAGGTCAACAACCAACTACAGGCTCACTCTGGTGGATGATGACACCCATGACGAGTTGTGGATGCGCAAGTTCACCAAATTGAACCTCATTGTCTGGATAATCACCGCTCTTGTGGTAACCTTGGCGCTGTTCTGGTGCGTCGTTGCCTTGACTCCGGTCAAAACCCTTATTCCCGGCTATCCGGATGCCCGGACCAAACACGAGGCCATCCAGAACGCCATCAGGATCGACTCCCTTGAGAATGTCATCACAAAGTGGGAACTCTATTCGGAGAATCTGCGCAGGGTTGTCGATGGGCAGCCGCCGCTGAAAATCGACAGCATCATGACCGCCAGGTCCAAAGCCAAGGAGATGTCTGAGAAGGATCTTAAAAAGATCGCCGCCAAGGATTCCCTGCTCCGCAAGGAAGTGAATGCGGAGGATCGCTTCGACATCACCTCACCGGGCCCCAAGTCCCTCCCGATTGAGGGAATGCATTTCTTCACGCCCCTAAAGGGAGTTATATCCCAAGGCTACGACAAGGCGCTTCACCCCTACATAGACATCACCGCTCCAGGTAACTCCGTAGTAATGGCCGTGTTGGACGGAACAGTCATCTCCGCCGGATGGACAGACGAGGAAGGCTACACTATCCGGCTCCAGCATGACGGAGACATAATCTCTGTCTATAAGCACAACCAGAAACTCACCAAGAAGACCGGCGACAAGGTAACCGCCGGGACACCGATAGCGATAGTGGGAGGCACGGGATCAATGTCTGATGGAGACCACCTCCACTTTGAGCTCTGGCACAAGGGCGAGGCCGTTGACCCCACAAAATACATTAGTTTCTGATGGAGAAAAGAAGGATAGCGATACTCGGATCAACAGGATCCATCGGAAGACAGACCTTGGATGTCATCAGGGAACATCCGGATCTTTTCGAAGTCGAGCTGCTGACTTGCAACAGCAGTTTCACCACCCTCGCCGCCCAAGCCAGGGAATTTGACGCGAACAATGCGGTAATATGTGACGAGACCAAGTACAAGGCCTTGTACGATGCTTTGGAAGGTACTGACACTAAGGTATTTGCGGGCATGAAGTCGGTATGCGACCTGGTCACTTCCGACAATGTGGACATAGTGGTCGCATCGATGGTCGGGTTCAGCGGGTTGGCCCCGACAATCGCCGCTCTCAAGGCCGGGAAGGTGATCGCCCTTGCCAACAAAGAGACTCTGGTTGCCGCGGGATCGATAGTGATGGGCCTGTCCCAGAAGTACAACGCCCCGATCCTTCCGGTCGATTCTGAACATTCGGCCATATTCCAATGCCTGATGGCGGCCCAAGGCAACAAGATCAGCAAAATCCACCTCACCGCTTCCGGCGGCCCGTTCAGGACCTGGGAAAAGGAGAAGATAGCGGCCGCCACGAAGGCCATGGCCCTCAAGCATCCTAACTGGAGCATGGGTTCGAAGATCACGATTGACTCAGCGACAATGATGAACAAGGGGTTCGAGGTGATAGAGGCGAGGTGGCTCTTCAACACCCCAGTGGACAAGATTCACGTGGTAGTCCACCCCGAGTCGGTCATACACTCCATGGTCGAGTTCGAGGACGGAGCCGTGATAGCCCAGATGGCCTCCCCCGACATGCGGGAGCCTATCCAGTTCGCCATAGGCTTCCCAGAAAGGCTGCCTCTCGGCAATAAGAAACTTGATTTCGCCGCCCTCGGCACACTCTCATTCTTCGAACCGGACTTGGACAAGTTCCCCGCCTTGGGACTCGCTTTCAAAGCGATGGAAAGAGGCGGGAATATCCCTTGCGTCCTCAACGCCGCCAATGAGTCCGCGGTAGCCGCCTACCTCAAGGATGAGATTCCTTTCTACGGAATCTCGGATGTTGTCGGAGAGTGCATGGAGAAGATGCCCTTCATAGCTGAGCCCACGATTGACGAAATATTCGAGACAAACAAGCAAGCCCGCGCTATGGCGGACCAGAACATACTCACTATCAGAAAGAAAGCCTGACGCCAGATGGATGTGTTGATGAAAATTCTGCAAGTGATACTTGCGCTTTCGGTACTGATCGTAATCCATGAGTTCGGCCATTTCTCATTCGCCAAACTATTCGGAATCAGAGTCGAGAAGTTCTACCTCTTCTTCGACATAGGAAACAGTAAATTATTCAGTACCAAGGGACGCTTCTTCACGAAGCTATTCCCGAAAGCGAAGGATTGGGAGACTGAATACGGGATCGGCTGGCTGCCCCTGGGCGGCTATTGCAAAATCAGCGGAATGATTGACGAGAGCATGGACACCGAGGCCCTGAAAAAGGATCCCGAGCCATGGGAGTTCCGCACCAAACCGGCCTGGCAGAGGCTTCTGGTGATGATTGGAGGCGTGTTGTACAACTTCATATTCGCCATCCTTTGCTACATCGCCATCATGGCTATCTGGGGCAGCTCCTACATCAAGAACGAAGGCAGCAAGATCTATCCGGACGCCCTCGCTGTCGATATGGGCTTCAAGGCTGGAGACCAGATACTTAGGATGGATGACTATGTCCCCGAGAACTTCGGGATGCTCCAGGCCGACCTGGCTCGCAGGAACGTTGGAAAGGTGGTCGTCCTCAGGGATGGTGACACAGTCGAAGTCTATATCGACCACTCCAAGATCGGGGAGGTTCTGAATTCTCCTGGGATGTTCGACCTGGCTGTTCCTTTCGTGATAGACTCAGTCATGGCAGGCTCCCCGAATGTGGATGCAGGGCTTATGAGAGGTGACCAGATAGTCGCCCTGGACAGCGTCAGCACTCCTTTCATCCAGGACATGAAGGCCTATCTGGCGACCGTTCCGGGAGACTCTGTTGTCGCTGTGATAACACGCGGGACCGACACTCTATGCGTTCCCGTGCTGGTTGATTCGGAAGGAAGGATCGGGGTATATACCCAAGTTCCCTCCTACACAACCAGGACCTACTCAGTTCTTCAAGCCATACCCGCAGGATTCAACCTCACCTTCGAGACGATCGGAGGCTATCTTAGAGACCTCAAGCTCGTGGCGTCCCCAAGCACCGAAGCCTACAAGTCCGTTGGAAGCTTTATCGCTATAGGTCAAGTGTTTCCGTCCACTTGGGACTGGTTCAGGTTCCTCCACATACTGGCTCTGCTTTCAATCATGCTGGGTGTGATGAACCTTCTCCCGATCCCCGCCTTGGACGGAGGCCACATCGTGTTCTGCCTCTACGAGATGGTGACCGGACGCAAGCCTAGCGACAAGTTCCTGGAGGTGGCGCAGATAATCGGCATGATCCTGCTGTTGCTGCTTATGGTGCTGGCCTTTGGCAACGACATCCGCCGTCTTATCCATTAATATTTTCATTGATATTTCCGCGGAAATGATTAAATTCGCCTTTCCTTTCGAAGGACGGATTTAACAAATAATTTTTCCATGGGAGGTTTCTTCGGAACTATTTCAAAACGGGAGTGTGCCACCGACCTTTTCTACGGCACAGATTACAACAGCCATCTTGGGACCCGCCGCGGCGGTCTCGCCACATTCGACCCTGAACGGGGCTTCATGAGAGGCATCCACAGCCTCGAGAACGGCTATTTCCGCAGCCGCTTTGAAGACGAGCTCAGCAAGTTCACAGGGAATTCCGGAATCGGGATAATCAGCGACACTGACGCGCAGCCCATGTTGGTCAATTCGCATCTCGGACGTTTCGCCCTCGTCACTGTGGCGAGAGTCAACAACGCTGAGTCTTTGGCCAAGAAGTTCCTCGACGAGGGCATGTACCTCACTGAGTTCAGCAGCGGGAAAATCAACATCACTGAATTGATCAGCTTGCTGATAGTGAGAGGAAAAACCTTCGTGGAAGGCATTGAGAATGTGTTCCGTGAAGTGAAGGGTTCCTGCTCAATGCTGATCCTTACCGAAGACGGCATCATCGCCGCCAGGGATGCCTGGGGACGCACTCCAATAGCTATTGGTTCGAAAGACGGGGCAATGGCCGTCAGTTCTGAGAGCACCGCTTTCGCCAACCTCGGATTCACCACGGACGGCTTCATCGGGCCGGGAGAGATAGTGCGCCTGAGGGCTGACGGCATGGAACAGCTTAGGGCTCCGAATCCCCGGAAGCAAGTCTGCTCCTTCCTCTGGATATATTACGGTTTCCCGACTTCTTGCTATGACGGTAAGAATGTCGAAGAGGCCAGATTCGCGAACGGCAAGGAGATGGGAGAACAGGAGGACATCGATGTTGATTGCGCCTGTGGCGTGCCGGACAGCGGAATCGGAATGGCGGTGGGCTTCGCTGCCGGGCATAAGGTCCCGTACATGAGAACCATCGCCAAATACACCCCTACCTGGTCACGATCATTCATGCCATCCTACCAGAGCATGAGGGACCTCGTCGCCAAGATGAAGCTCATCCACAATGTGGATATGCTCAAGGGCAAGAAGGTCCTCTTCTGCGACGACAGCATCGTCCGAGGCACTCAGCTCCGTGACAACACACGCCAGCTCCATGAGAGCGGAGCGAAAGAAATCCACATGCGTATTTCCTGCCCTCCCCTCGTGTTCGGATGCCCCTTCCTCAACTTCTCCACCAGCAAGACAGAGATGGAGCTTATTACCCGTAGGATTATCGGTCAGTTTGAGGGCGACCCGGACAAAAATGTCGAGAAATACACCGATTCCACCACTCCTGAATATGCCCGCATGGTCGGGGAGATTGCCCGCCAACTCAACCTTGACTCGTTGAAATTCAGCACGATAGACACTCTTGTCAAAAGCATTGGCCTTCCTCGGGAAGACCTCTGCCTCCACTGCTTCGACGGCTCGTCAGCCTTTACTCTTGAAGAGGAAAACAAGTAGATGAAAGCTTTCTTTCTCGCCTTTTTGGTGGTGGTGACTGCCGCCACCTTATATGTCGCCTGGCACATATGGCGGCTGATCCCGTCCGGATGGTTCCTGAAGCTTTCGATCGTGGGAATATTCCTACTCTGGACAGCCAGTTTTTTCTTCGGATTCTTCTTTTTGGAAAGCGTACCTTTCAGAGCCGCGGTCCCTCTTTATCAGATCGGAAACACTTGGCTGATAGCGTTTTTATACATTATCCTAGCCTTTTTCCTGCTGGACATACTTTCAGTTTGCGGAGCGCTGCCCAAAGGTTTCCTTAAGGATTCGTGGCCTGTGCTTGGCGGGATAGCTGTGGCGATCACCTTACTGCTTTGTGTTGGCGGCCTCCACTACCACCACAAGTACCGGGAAGAATTGACCATCACGACCTCCAAGCCTCTGGAAAAACCCCTCACGGTGGTTCTGGCGAGCGATCTCCATCTTGGCTATCACAATCGTCGGGCGGAGCTGGGACGCTGGATCGACCTGTTCAATGCTGAGGATCCCGACTTGGTGCTAATTGGTGGGGACATTGTTGACAGAAGTCTGAGGCCGGTGCTGAGGGACAACTATTCCGCTGAGTTCAAGCGACTTAAGGCTCCGATTTGGAGCATCTTGGGAAATCACGAGTATTATAGCGGGTTGGACTATTCCAAGTCTTTTTTCAAGGAGGCTGGAATCGGGCTTCTGCAGGACAGTTTTGTCGACACCTTAGGCATCAGGATCGTCGGCCGTAACGACCGGACTGATCCTTGTCGACCGGCGCTTTGGGAGATCCTGCAGCAAAGAGACAGTAGCGCAGTGGAAAGCCCTGCTCCTGTCTCGCTACGCTCCGCGCCCTATCCGGGTAAAGGCTCGCCAGGAGCAGGCTTTCCACCGGTTCCCTTCACAATACTTCTGGACCATCAGCCATACCACCTGGAGGAAGCCGAAGAAGCCGGGGTTGACTTCCAGTTCAGCGGTCACACCCACCGGGGCCAAGTCTGGCCGATATCCTGGGTCACAGATGCCCTGTACGAGAAATCCTGGGGGCATCTACAGAAGGGCGACACCCACTACTACATAAGTTCCGGACTCGGGATTTGGGGCGCCAAGATTCGTATAGGCACCCGCTCAGAATACTTGGTGCTGCACATCAACAGCAAATAATCTCAGCCATCATACACCTGGCCGAACCACCGCCAACTTCCTCTATGTGAGGGATTTGGACGGAAAGGATCTGTCCGAAACCGCCCAAAGTCTCCAGCTGTTCAGGAGTCAAGCTATCCTTCGCGGTCTGAGACATCACGATGAAGGATTCCTCAAAGATATTCCTGACTTCCAGCACATTACCGGCATATTGGCGCATCTGCTCAGAAGTGATACGCACTATCGTCCTGCCGGAAGCCGACAAGTTCGATTCGATGACCTTCAGCTCAGGTGGAGAAATGATCACATCCTCGCACAAGATGGCGAATTTCTCCCCTATCGACATCACCACATTGGTGTGGTAGATAGGATTTCCCCCACGGTCAACCGCATCAAATAAAATGGCGTTGTAGCCCATCTTGCGGCAGAAATCGTCCAAAACAGCCTCCGATGTACGTGGAGAACGGCACGCGTAGGCGACCCTCCCCTTCCGGTCAAAGACCATACTTCCTGTACTCTCGAGGAACTTGCCTTTGTCCTCCCAATCCGACAGATCAAGAATCCTCTTTGTTCCAGCGGCTCCCATAATCGTCCTGATGATTGCCGGATCACGCTCCAAGCGACGGTTTGGAGCGAACATCGGATAAAGCACAAGAGTCCCATCGGCGTGGGTAGAGAACCAATTGTTCGGGAATATCGAGTCAGGAGTTTGTGGCTCCGGAGTGTCCTCCACAACCACCACAGGAATATTGTGGTCTTTGAGAAGACTTACCATCCCGTCGAACTCTTCAAGGGCATATTTCTGATCATCTTCCTGCGAAGAACGGTGTTGGAAGACGTTACTGGACGCCGTCTGCTCATTGAAGCCGAAGCATACCGGCCTCACCATCAGCAATTTAGTGACCTTTTTCATTCTTTTCGATGAAGCGATTGAGATCATCAGGTTGCGGAAAGAAAAGACTATCGAGAACTGGCCTATCGCAAGAACCCAGTCATGGCGGATCAGACCGTAGATGATTATCATGACCGACCCGATGACAGCCATCACCCAATGGCCGGTGGGAAGGATGGATGCCTTGCGACGGTAGCTATAGACAAGTTGATAGACAGAGCGGAGCTCATAGACCGCCTGACCCAGCACGCCGAAAACCAGGAGCTTCATCGGCACATACTCATTGTGGATGAAGGTCTCGGTGAAAGTTGGTAAATCCCTGACTATCAGCGCTAAAATCACCAACGGGAAAAGCGCCTGAAGCACTATCACAAAACGGGGAACTTTCTTGTAAAGGCCGAGGATGCTGATATTCCACATGTAGATGTAGTAGCCCACGCTCTCCCCGAATATGATTGAGAAATCCTTTCTAAGCCAGCCGTAGAGGTATAGAACCACCGCTCCCACGCTGCTGAGGACCCAGTATATTCCCGGAGACTCCACTCTCTTGGATTTCTCCGACATGTACCACTGGATCAGGATCCGGAGGCCATAAATGCCCATTCCGGCCAGTCCTAACAGATATACCCATACAGGACTGTCCATGCCTATTCGGGATTAGGAGTTCCATAGAAATGGAGGAGAACCATTTCAGCCGTTTCTTTCTGGAAAGGACGCGTGAGGGAACGCATCATAGGCACAGGGAAGTCATTCTTATTCAGGACTATCATCCCGTCCAGACTGTTATTGAATGAGGGATCCACATTGAAACAAGCCACTTTCGCCCCACAGCTGAAATATTTCCTCAACAGCACCGGAAGCCTGTACTTGCCATCCGAAATGGTTCCGAGAAGCCTGTCGAAAGAATCAATGTCTCCCTTAGGGATCCTAGCCAAAAGAGCTTCGGGATTGACTCTCAGGAAATCAGGATGGAAAGGATTAGGAGCGGTGGCGAAACTGTCCGCATCGGGCAGACGGAAGTCTCTCTCTAAGAAATAGATAGCCAGACTCTTGTAGAAGTCCGGAAGGGCATCGCTGATGCTCACGGTCCCGACGCAGTAGAACGACTCGGGATCTGTCGCCATCGCTACCGCAAGACCGGAAAGCATTAATTTCAGAGGTAGCACCTCGCGCTGGTACTTAAGGGCTACGAACGACCTGCCTAGTTCCATGCCGTGAGGAAGGATCTTGTCTGAATCAGGGCCGAATCTCAACAAACTAGCCGTGTACAATCCCTCTTTCCCATAGCTCGGGATAATTCTCGAGCCGTACCCGACCCGGTATGCCCCGACAATTTCTCCATTAGGAACACTCCACAAGATCAGATGCTTGTAATGCCCGTCAAATGAATCAGTGTCAAGAGGTTTGCCGGTTCCCTCACCCACCGCGCGGAATGTCTCTTCCCTCAAGCGGTAAAGCTCCCGCATGGCATCCGGAGCGTCCGAGGCATCGAGAAGGAACCCTTTATAGTCCCCGGCTTGGAATAAACATTTGTCCTCAAGCCTGGACATCTGGGCCCGTACCAGTTCCGGATCCACAGGTTCGGCAATAGGAGACATTTCCTGTGCCGCATTGTTATTATCAGAGGGAACACATTGAGCCTCAAGGGCATAGGTTCGGTTGCGAAGATATTCTCCAAGTGTCGGAATGTCCATTTCAGCGATCTCGGAAGCGGGAATCGGCTTGCCGATGCGCACCTTGACGAGTGTCCCGTTCTTGCAGGTCAGTTCTCGGACCAGCCTTACTGTCCTGAGTCTTGGATGGATCTTTCCGAGAATATGGAATATCCTTGAATTGGTCCCATCGAAATAGATCGGAATGACAGGCAGCCCGGAGTTTTTTATTAGCTTGGTGATATTCTCCGGCCAGGGCTTATCTTCGATTACTCCTCCCTTGAGCGGTCCCTGAGCTTGTCGAAGGGCCGACGGCCCAAGAGCCGTCCTCCTTCCCTTCTTCTGGTAGGTTGACACTTCACCTGTAGGGAACAACCCAAGGGCACCTCCTGAAGAGATATGGCTGAGAGCCGTCCGTATCCCGGTGATGCTTTTCGTTCCTCCCTTCGAGAAATTGTCCACAGGGATGAACCACTTCGTCAGGTTGGCTACCTTAGCCAGAAGGAAGGTGGTCAATATCTTGAAATCGCTCCTTCGCAGATTGATTATCGCATTGAGTATCAGTCCGTCAGCTCCTCCGAAAGGGTGATTGGAAACAGTCAGGAAACCGCCTTCGGAAGGGATATTCGCCAATTGCTCCTCCGGGACCTCATACGAGATTCCGAATCTTCTCAGGACTTCCTCCGAGAATTCAGGACCTTGGAGATCGGCAACATAAGGATAGACTTTATTAAGTTTCCCGATTCCCAAGATTCCATACAGGACTCCGGCAACACACTTCCCCACCAGGCCCTTCAGCCCCAACGCCTGCCGCAGCCCCTCTTTGCTAATTAATACCTTTTTACCCATTAGGTCAGAAAAAATCGTTTAAAGATACGGATTTTTTCTGAAAGGTGGTTAAGTGGCCCGTCTTATCGGATACTGAGGGGTGTAGGAGGGAGACCGTAAGCACAATATAAAGCGATACTTGAGCAGAGTTGAATGGAGCATATAAAAAAGCAGCCAGATTGCTCTGACTGCCCTTAGGTGGTCGGGATGATCCGACTCGAACGGACGACCCCTACGTCCCGAACGTAGTGCGCTAGCCAACTGCGCTACATCCCGATTGCTCCTTAGGAGAGCTTGTTGATGTAGACAGCGATGCCGCTCTTGAGGTTGGAAGCCTTGTTCTTGTGGATGACACCGATCTTCGCGAGTTTGTCGATCATAGCGTACACCTTCGGAGCTCCCTCCTCAGCGGTCTTCTTGTCTGTAGTGTTCCTGATAGCGCGGATCGCGTTCCGCGTCGACTTCGCATAATACTTATTATGCAGTCTGCGCCTTTCGCTCTGACGATAGGCTTTCTTTGCTGATGCGTGATTTGCCATTGTTTTATTTTTTAATATTTTTGGTAGTGGGTAGGAGAATCGAACTCCTATTGCGGGAATGAAAATCCCGAGTACTAACCGTTATACGAACCCACCATTAGGCTCAATCGGGCACTCTATGCCAAATTGGGTTGCAAATATAGAGATTATTTTCGAGCCTTCAAAATAAAATTAAAGCCAAAAGCCCTTATTTTCACTCTCCTTCTTCCTTATCCCACTCAAATGAATACAGAAGGGACTCCACCTGCCTCAGGTACTGACGCTTATCGTACTTGGCGGCATAGACCCATGCCTCGAGCACTATGATGTCTTTTCCGTCCTTGCTGTAAAAAGAATGAGACACGAAGGGACCGCCCATAAAGTCATTGTAAACCTCCCAGAGGCCACGAGTCTCAGCGAAGTCCATGTTGTGGTATTTCAAGAACTTGACGCCGGGAGTGATGAACTGGCTTGTGATCATGTAGGTGTTGTCGAACATTCCGGGGACATATTTCTTCAAGAACGCGTCCCGGTGGGCTATGATACGCTCCTCAGTAAAGGGCTGATCCTCGGTAGCGGGATATTTGTAGATGAACACTCCCTGGGTGGTGTACTGCTTCTCATCGGCGATCCAGATGAAGTCTTCGGCCACCTTCTTGAGGTTGTACCCCATCGGGAAATGCACCTTCCCGCCTATCATCTGATCGACAACCTCGGCCAGCCTTCCTTCCTCATAAAGCAAGGTGTTGGCTATGACCCTGTTGCGCTCAGCCTGCTCAATCGCTCCGGCGATGTTCTCACCATCATTCCGCAGCACCACTATGGCCGAATCAGCAGTGGCAGCGTTGACCTGGATGACGCATTGCGGCTTCGCCCAGACATTGGTCCTGTAGATGACTCCCTGCTTTTGAACCGTGGTATCGACATTGAATATCACGATGTTCCTGTGATACTTGAACATGTCGTTGAAGGAACCTGGAGCAAGGTTGACAAGTGAATACAGAGGCTCCCGCTGTGGCAGGAACTCGCAGTCTCTGGCAAGGAGTCCTCTGACCTCATTGCCGAGGTTGCCTTCCCAACCCTCCCGGTCGATCACCACTATCACCTCCCCCGCTTTTCCACTGACATTAGGGAGCAGGGCCTTCCCGTTGCTTCCGCAAGACACCGCGGCAATCATGGCCACAACGGCCACCACCGCACATCTGAACATATTCTTCATGGCTCTAAAAATATACACATTTTCACAATGCAAAGTTACTACGGATTTAGGAATATCTCCAAATTTCCGCCCCCGAAAAAACTCTCGTAAGGCGGATAAAATATACTGATTATCAACTATTTCCGAAAAGCCAATCTCTCACTTGGCATTCGGGTCAATGCCCTTATGCCAGAAACGGGAGGTGATGTCAGTGAGACGATAATCAGGCTTGGAGGAAGTGTCGTGAGTCACCTTGTAGAGACGCTGGTTGGTGGTAGGCGAATTGAGCGGACCGAAATGCTCCATGTAAGGGCCTACCTTGACGTAATCGAAAGTCATGTAAAACGCTCTCTCGACATCCCGCCGTCCAGAATAGAGAGCCGGAGCCAACCCAAGTTCCCTGACATGATCCGCCAAAGCGATCAACGCCTCAGGATCATTCCCTTCACCAAGGAACAAAAAACAATCGACTCCAAAGTTATCGGCGACAAGCTTATCGATAACCTCCGCGGTCAGCTCCTCTCCGATGTCTTCCTTCAAGAAAGGAGAATGGCACCCGACGCAATTACCTTGGCAGTTGCTGATGTCAATTGCCAAGGTAACCCTGTCAGGTATCTCCTCGATGACCACCGAGGTCATCTGGGGGACATATTTAATCATATCTTCGTCTTCTCGACGTAGACCGGAGCCGAGGCCTTGACAGTCTCCCTGGCTCCCTCGTGGATGTAAAAGCGATGCCTCGCCTCTTCCTGACGCATCTCGCTGAAAGAGGAAACCCTCTTCAGGTAACCGATCACGCGCGTCAGGTAATCAAGATTGTGGCTCCCGCACTTCGGGCAAACCTCAAGGGTGTCCTTGCTGATGTACCCGCAATCGTTGCAGACAGTGTTGCGGCAGTTGAATGTGAAGTAGTTGGTGCCGTAGTGGGCCGCCGTCTTCAGAAGCTGCCTGTACTGATCCTTCGACAGATGCTCAGCCACGTTCATGTGGAGGGCGGAGCCACCATCAAGATGCTTGACATAGTCATTGCCGTGGAGCTTGAACTTGTCGATCATCGAAAGGGTGTCATCCTCAGGATTGTAGAAGTACGAGCTGTACATGTTGTGCTTGGGAGAAACATAGTAACCATCCTTCTGGTCCCACTTGTAGTTCTTTCCGGAGAGATTCTCTCCTGGGACGAACTCAGTGTTGAACATGGCGTCGGAGGTCCTGTCTTTCCTGTTGCACCTGTTGATGGTCTCGAGGATAGCGTCCACAAACTCATTGTATTCAGGGTTCGGGCTGATCTTGAGACCAAGGAACTCGGCCGCGTCGGTCAAACCGTTGACACCGATGGTCAGGTACTGGCGCTTCATGTCGATGAAGCCGGCCTGATACACATCCAACATCTTGGCCTTCAGGAAGTCCTTGATGATCTCGTTGAACGCGTTCTGGTACTTGTGGACCTTCTCCGTCTCCTCTGCCACAGCTTCACGGATGTAGTCGTAGAGCTGATTCTTGTCGTAATCCTCACGACTCAGAGCCTTGCCACCATCAATCATCACACCCTTCTTCTCGAGGAAGTAGCGACGTGTGGCGTTCTGGATGAGCCTGTTGAGATTGATTGTCATAACAGACTTGGAACCAGTTGACACAGAGGCCGTTCCCATTGAATACTGGTGGGTTGTGTGGTTGTGGGAAGAGTCAGACTTGTCGAGGTCGTTGAGAGAATTGCGCAGACGGCAGCAACTTGCCAGGCTGTCCGGGCTATCGGACAGGTAGCAGAAGAAGCTATGGCCCTTGGACCACATCTCAGCCGTGAAATCGGCATACTCGGGATCCGCGAAATCGTCCGCCCCGTCGGTCAGAAGCGCCATTGTCTCAACGGGGAAAGTAAGGATGTAGTGGTTCCTTTCCTCGTTGAACCAGTTCATGAAATGCTTCTGAAGCCAGGAGAGCGTCTCCCACCTGGGAGCGCTGCCGTCAGGGAAGCGGAAATCGCCGAAAACGCCACGGAAATACGGCTCGTCAAAGTAACTGATGTTCCAGAACACGGTCTGATAGCCGCGGTTGCCGGCAGGCATATTCATAGAATGCACTACCTGCTGGAAATAGTTGTCGATAACCTTGACAAGGGTTCTCTTCTTGACGTTCATCTCGACAACATCCTCAAGATGCTCGATGTAATCGTCGCCGTAGTCCTTGCGGATGAAATAGTCCAAGTACATCAGGAACTCGGGAGTCGCCACTGCACCCATGAACTGGGATGAGATGGAATACACGAGGTTGATGAACTCTCCGCAGAAGGACTTGAGGTCGGTCGGGGCTATGGACACGCCACCCAGGTTGCGAAGACCATCGACAAGGAAAGGATACATCGTGATCGCCACGCAGTAAGGGTACCCGGGGGTGCCGCTCTCATCGTGCTTGTAAAGGACATGGCTCTCAAGATCCTTGATGTACTGGTTCGCGAGGCCGCGTCCGTACATGGACTTGATCTTGTCCTTCATAATGTAGCGATTCTGCTTGATGTTATTCTCTTTGTAAAGCTCCTGGCCAAGCGTCACTATGTTCTTGCGGGTCACATTGGCGTTGGCGTCGAACTTGGATCCTGTCGCGGCGTTTGAGGCGGCGATATAGTCTTTGATGAAGTCCCTCTTCTTTCGAAGGTCGAGTCCAGCGTCGAATTTCTCGATGTAGGCGATGGCGACCTTCTTGTTGATGGACATGAGGCTCTCCTCAACCTGACGACGGATCTCCCGGCTTGTGATCTTGTCGTAAATGTAGAGATTCTCGGCGATCGATACCACCACTGCCTCAGGACACTCCTCTCCGGCCGTCTTATAGGCCTCTCGGATCCCACTCATCAATTTGACCTTGTCGTACTCTTCAAACGAACCGTTGGTCTTGCGTACTGTTACATCCATATATATATTGTGTGTTGCGTGATTTTTCAGTTATCAGCATGCTCGGGGGTTGAAAGAGGTTCGGACTGACGAGCAGTCCGAACATTTCATGGCAAATATAGCAGATAAATCGCCCTCTCCCTCAAATTAATTGTTAAAGTTATCAACAACCAAGTAACGATGTTGTTAATTCTTTTATATTCAAGAACTTACAAGAATATGTACTTGAGCACGAACAATATTGAGAGAACGATCATGAACCAGCTTACTTTCTTTGTTTTGCCAGTGCAAAGATTCAGAACCACATAGGCTATCAAGCCGATGAGAATTCCATGGGAAATGGAATATGTCATAGGCATCAGGATCATGGTCAGGTAGGCCGGTATCGACTCCGAGAAATCCTCGAGCGGGATGTCCTTGATCGGGCTGAGCATGAACAGACCCACTATCACAAGGGCCGGGCAGACAGCCGATCCGGGAATCGCCGTGAAGACAGGAGCGAAGAAAAGAGCCAGGATAAAGCATGCGGCAGTCGCGGCGGAGGTAAGACCGCTACGACCTCCTTGCGCGACTCCGGTGGCGCTCTCCACATAAGTGGTCACCGTGCTGGTTCCGAGAGCGGCGCCAGCCATGGTGCCGACAGCGTCGGCGAGGAACGCCTGGTTCAGACGGATGGGCTTGCCCTTCTCATCAACCATGTCAGCTTTGGTGGTCACTCCAACAAGGGTGCCGATGGTGTCGAACATGTCCACGAAAAGGAAGGTGAACACAACAACCAGCATGTCAAGGCTGAATACCTGGCTGAAGTCGAACTTGCAGAAGATCGGGGCTATGCTCGGAGGAGTTGACATGAAACCACCGAACTTTGTGATACCCATCGGTATGCCGATCAGGGCGGTGACGATGATGCCGATCAAGAGAGCCCCGGGGACATTGAGGATCACCATAATTCCGGTGATTATCAAGCCTATAACCGAGAGCAGGCCAGGGCCGCTTGTGAGGGTGCCGAGATCGACAAGGGTAGCAGGGTTCTCAACGACTATGCCTCCGCCTTTGAGGCCGATCAAGGCAATGAACAGACCGATACCGGCACCGATCGCCTTACGCATCGACATCGGCAAGGCGTTCACTATAGCCTCCCGGACATTCGTCAGAGTCAAGATCACGAATATGAATCCCTCAATCAAGACAGCGGTGAGAGCGAACTGCCAGGAATAGCCCATCCCGAGGCAGACTGAATAGCAGAAGAACGCGTTAAGTCCCATTCCAGGTGCGAGCGCGAACGGGAGCTTGGCGTAGAGAGCCATCACGAGGGTGGCGATGATGGAAGCGATCGCCGTGGTGGTGAACAGCGCGTTCTTGTCCATTCCGGTATCAGCCAGAATGGAGGGGTTGACGGCCAAGATGTAGGACATGGCGAGGAATGTGGTGATTCCGGCCATGATCTCCGTGGAAACCTTCATCTTGGAAGCGTCAAAACCGAACAATTTGGTCAGCCAGCCTTTCTTCTCAGGGGCTGCGGTTTTGGTTTCAGCCATGATAGTGTTATTTATAGTCAGAGTGTTGGTTCAAGAAATCAGAATGCCCAGCGGATACCGACGCAAGGATTGACAAGGAATCCCTCCGCGATAAAGTTGTTGGAAATCTCTATCTCACATCCGATGTCAAGATGGTTGTCGAAAGCACCGCCGAGATTCATCCAGAGCTGAGGCTCGGTAAGGAAAGACCAGTTGGTCTCTTTCGTGCCGAAGATTTGCTTGTTGCCCCAGAAATCGGCGAAGCCCTTGAATGTCAAACCTTTCAATCCAAAAAGATTATTGACTCCCCAAACGGCGGTGAACTTCAGTGGAACGTCCGGCTTGGGAGTGAACTTGTTGAACTGCTCATACATAGCGTACAAGGACAGTGTTTTGGAGAAATCCGCTGAATGGAAGAAGTACTTCGCTCCGAAACAGTAAGTTCCCTGATTGAAACCGCCGCCCGTGATCAACCCGTCATATTCAACATGGAGGCTGAAATCCTTCATGCCGCTGTCCTGCCAGAAGTTGATGCCGCGCTCAATCTCGAAATAGCTGCCGTTGGCGGGACCGCTGTTAGGAATGACAGTTTTCAGGTCCGCTTTGGAGCTATTGTAGTAATGGTCAATGAAGAAGAAGGTGTCTCCGAACTTGTCACCCTTGAACATCTCGAAGGTAGTCGTCACATACTGACGCTCCTTGCCGAAATCGTAGAACACTTGGACATTTGTCTGTGCTTTGGCCATAAAGGAAAAGGCCACAGCGGCGATGGCGGCCGCAATGATGGGTTTTGTTGACATAATTATTAATAAGTTGGACGTACTCTTGCAAAGTCTTCACAAAAATAATCCTATAGTCAGATAAAATCCATATCTTTGTTAAGCAATAATCCACAAAGTTTTCAACAATCATGTTTGAGGAATATCTGAAATTCTACCAGGACTTTCCCACACCGGGTATCAAGTTCGTGGACATCATCCCCTATCTTCAGGATCGTGAGGTTTTCGCCAAGGTGACCGACGAGGTCGGCCGTCTGGTGACAGCCCCATCCGTTGCCTGCCCTGAGGCAAGGGCTTTCCTTTTCGCATCCCCGCTCCTGATAGCGGACTGCGGCGTGAACAACATCATCCTCTTCCGCAAAAGGGGCAAACTTCCATATAGCGGAAATGACCTTCAGACCATCGAGATCATGAAGGAATACGGCGCCGACAAACTTATCTACCGCAATTCGGACATCGCTGCCGGCAAGGCCGAGGACGGAGTGTTCCATGTCTCTATCGTCGATGATGTCCTGGCCACCGGAGGCACAGCTGAAGGCATCGCCAAGGCTTTGGAAGCCACCACTATCATTTCAGATGGGAAGGAATATAAAGTCAAGGTCAACGAGTTCATATTCATTGTCGAGCTTGACGGCCTCAACGGACGCGACCGTCTCGCCGAAATCGCCCCTGTCCATTCGATAGCGCACATCTAGAACTAATTATAATAACCAATCTATGAAAACCGTAGCGGATAAACAAATCCTGATGGCCGCTGACTTTGCCGGCTATCCCCTGAAAGAAGAGATCAAGGCGTATCTGGAGAAGAAGGGCTGGACCGTGACAGACATCGGCGTTAAGGCCGATTCGGATCCTGATGACACTGAACTGATGTTCCACAGAATCGGCCTCCGGGTAGGTGCGATGATCACCGAGAAGGAGTTCGAGCGGGCTCTTATCTTCTGCGGAACCGGAATGGGAATACACATCGCGGCCAGCAAGTGCCCCGGAGTGCATGCCGGCGTGGTCGAATCTGTTCCCGCAGCATTCCGTGCCATAACCGGCAACGGAGTCAACGTCCTGGCCATGGGTGCCTTCTATGTGACGCCGGAACTCGGCAAGCAATGCGCCGACGCTTTCCTCTACAACGATTTCGGCAGCGGCTGGGAATGGTGGCCTGATTTCGACAAGTTCCACCAGATTGCGATTGACGAGCTGAACGCCTTCAACTATGAGGAATATAAGGCCAATGGCTTTAAGGTTAAGCATTTAGGAGACTGCCACTGCGAACTGTATGACCGCCCAGAAGGCTTCTCAAGTGTCCCCCTGATGGTGAAACGATAGACATCGGAGTTCAGAAATGAGAAAGTTTCTGGTCTTTGGTTGC
>JAEEGG010006930.1_pt1 | contig 26402 bp, 16 predicted proteins | sample 9134161 | NCBI WGS metagenome assembly JAEEGG01 (sample SAMN16246543, study PRJNA631951) | gut metagenome | biome: gut microbiome; feature: rumen; material: CR-attached | host: Bos | place: Iran: Karaj | collected 2018-10 | reverse complement strand
CTGCCCACTCTTCGCTGAAACTTCTTCGCCCACACTCTTCGCTGACAGGATATTACTGATATTACAGACCCCACCCCTAACCCCTCCCCTTGAAGGGAGGGGATGGCTGCGCATGAATAGGTCAACTATATCATATCCCATCCGCAAATTTTTGTCCGGAGGCTTCGGACGAAAAGTCCGAAGGCTTCGGACAGTCAGTCCGAAGGCTTCGGACAAACAGTCCGAAGCCTTCGGACTTTTTTGAACGACCTGCCCGCAAGCGCCTCAAAGCCGCTGTTCACGCTTTTTTAACCCCTGTCGAGACGTTTTGTGCCCTTATTTTTTCTTCAATTCGAAGATTATTCGTAATTTTGCACCCAAATAGCCAAAAAAACAGTAAATAATAATAATCAATGATGACTGCAAAAGAAATCCGTGACTCGTTCAAGAGTTTTTTCGAGTCTAAGGGACACGCTATCGTGCCTTCGGCACCAATGGTAATCAAGGACGACCCGACGCTGATGTTCACCAACGCCGGCATGAACCAGTGGAAAGATATTATATTAGGTACGCGCGAGCCGGAGCCTCGCCGTCGTGCCGACACGCAGAAGTGCCTGCGCGTCTCGGGCAAGCACAACGACCTGGAGGAGGTGGGACACGACACCTACCACCACACGATGTTCGAGATGCTGGGCAACTGGTCTTTCGGCGACTACTTCAAGGAGGGCGCCATCGACATGGCCTGGGAATATCTCGTCGACGTGCTCAAGCTGAACCCCGAGGACTTGTACGTCACCGTGTTTGAGGGTTCTCCCGAAGAGAACATCCCCCGCGATGACGAGGCCGCCCGCTACTGGGCCAAGCACGTGCCCGAGGACCACATCATCAACGGCAACAAGCACGACAACTTCTGGGAGATGGGCGACACCGGCCCCTGCGGCCCCTGCTCGGAGATTCACGTCGACAGCCGCACACCCGAACAGCGCGCTGCCAGTGGCAAGACAGGCCGCGAGCTGGTGAACCAGGACGACCCGCAGGTCATCGAGATATGGAACCTCGTCTTCATGCAGTTCAACCGCAAGGCCGACGGCTCACTGGAGAAGCTCTCGATGAACGTCATCGACACCGGCATGGGCTTTGAGCGCCTCGTCCGCATGATGCAGGGCAAGCACTCCAACTACGACACCGACGTCTTCCAGCCCATCATCAAGAAAGAGGAAGAGATTACAGGGCTGAAATACGAAGCCCCCCTTTCGTCCCCCGAGGGGGACACAAATGCCCTAAAGAGTAATGAAGCCCCCTCGGGGGCCGTAGGGGGGGCTGGTGATGACATGGTTTCCATCGCCATGCGCGTCTGCGCCGACCACCTGCGCGCAGTGGCCTTCTCGATTGCCGACGGCCAGCTGCCGGGCAACGCCAAGGCCGGCTACGTCATCCGCCGCATCCTGCGCCGCGCCGTGCGCTATGCCTACACCTTCCTGGGACAGAAAGAGGCCTTCCTCTACAAACTCCTGCCTACACTCGTTGAGGAGATGGGCGATGCCTTCCCCGAGCTGAAGGCTCAACAGCAGCTCATTGCCCGCGTGATGAAAGAAGAGGAGGACGCCTTCCTCCGCACGCTGGACAAGGGCATCAGCTTGCTCGACAAGGCGATGGAGGAGTGCAGGAATAAAGGAGTAAAGGAGTTAGATGGTGTGCAGGCCTTCCGTCTCTTCGACACCTACGGCTTCCCCCTCGACCTCACGGAGCTCATCTGCCGCGAGAACGGCTTCACGGTGAACGAGGAACAGTTCAACGTGGAGATGCAGAAGCAGAAAGAGCGCGCCCGCAACGCCGCCGCCGTGGAAAACAGCGACTGGGTGACTGTGGCCGACGGTTCGCCCGTCGGCACCGAGCAGAAGTTCGTGGGCTACGACTACACCGAATACACCTGCCACATCATCCGCTACCGCAAGGTGACGCAGAAGAAGAACACCTTCTACGAGCTGGTGCTCGACTACACACCGTTCTACGGTGAGATGGGCGGCCAGGTGGGCGACTGCGGCGTGCTCGTCAGCGAGAATGAGACGGTGGACATCATCGACAGCAAGCGCGAGAACGGCCAGACCGTGCACATCGTGAAGGAGCTGCCTAAAGACCCGACGGCCGAGTTCATGGCCTGCGTAGATACCGACAAGCGCGACGCCAGCGCCGCCAACCACACCGCCACACACCTCCTCGACTACGCACTGAAGCAGGTTCTGGGCGACCACGTGGAGCAGAAGGGCTCCTTCGTCAGCCCCGAGGTGCTGCGCTTCGACTTCTCCCACTTCGAGAAAGTCAGCGACGAGCAGCTGCGCCAGGTGGAGCGCATGGTGAACGACATGATACGTCAGGACCTGCCGCGCGACGAACACCGCGACGTGCCTATGGACGAGGCAAAGAAGCTGGGCGCCATCGCACTCTTCGGCGAGAAATACGGCGACAAGGTGCGCGTCATGCGCTTCGGCCCGTCGTGCGAGCTCTGCGGCGGCATCCACGCCACCAGCACCGGCCGCATCGGCTTCTTCAAGATCATCAGCGAGAGCAGTGTTGCAGCCGGCATCCGACGCATCGAAGCCCGCACCGGCAAGGAGTGCGAGGAACTGCTCTACAACATTGAGGACACGCTGAAGGTCGTCAAGGCGTTCTTCAACAACGCCAAGGACCTGCAGGGCGTCATCCGCAAATACATCGAGGAACACGACTCGATGAAGAAGGAGATTGAGAACTTCCAGGCGCAGGCCACGGAGCGCATCGCCAAGCAACTGGTGGAGAAAGCACGCGAGGTCAACGGCGTGAAGGTGGTTTCTTCCGTCTTGCCCTTGGAGCCACAAGCTGCCAAAGACCTGGCCTTCAAGGTGAAAGCCAATACGGAGGGCCCGCTGGTCTGCGTGCTCGGCACACAGGTCAACCAGAAGCCGCAGCTCACCATCATGCTCAGCGAGGATATGGTGGCCGACCACGGCCTCAACGCCGGACAGATGGTGCGCGAGGCTGCCAAGCTCATTCAGGGCGGCGGCGGCGGACAGCCACACTTCGCCCAGGCTGGCGGCAAGAACGTAGATGGCCTCAGCGCTGCTGTCGACAAGGCCATTGAGCTCGCCTTCAAGAGTTGAGAGATGAGAGTTGAGAGATGAGAAGAGATGAGAGTTGAGAGTTGAGAGTTGAGAGTTATCGGTTTCGCCGACTAACAATTAAGCATTAAGCATTAAGCATTAAGCATTGAAAAAGCTGTTCTACATCGCCATGCTCCTGACGCTATGCCTGACGGCGTGCGTCGACGAGGAGGAGTTGCCCGACACCCCGAAGGGCAACTTCGAGGCGTTGTGGACCATCATCGACGAGCATTACTGCTTCTTCGACTACAAGCAGCACGAGTATGGTCTCGACTGGAACGCCGTGCGCAGCAAGTATGATCCACGCATAGACAAAGACATGACCAGCACGCAGCTGTTCGAAGTCCTGTCGCAGATGCTGGGCGAGCTGCGCGACGGCCACGTCAACCTGACGGCCGCCCACGACTACGGCCGCTACTGGGCGTGGCAGGAGAGCTATCCCTCCAACTTCAGCGACTCGCTCTACCGCCTGTACATGGGCACCGACTACAAGATAGCGGCGGGGCTGAGCTACCGCATCCTCGACGATAACATCGGCTATGTGCGCTACGAGAGTTTTATCAGCGCCATCGGTGAGGGCAACCTCGACGAGGTGCTGATGTACCTCATGCCGTGCCAGGGACTCATCATCGACATCCGCAACAACGGCGGCGGCGACCTGACCAACGCTGAGAAGCTGGCCGCACGCTTCTGCCAGCAGAAGACGCTGGTAGGCTACCGGCAGCATAAGACGGGCAAAGGCCACAGCGACTTCTCGCAGATGGAGGCGCAGTATCTGGAGCCGTCAAGCAACATCCGCTGGCATAAGCCCGTGGCCGTGCTCACCAACCGTGGCGTCTTCTCGGCGGCCAACGAGTTTACGATGTACATGAAGGAGCTGCCCTTGGTAAAGATTGTCGGCGACCACACCGGCGGCGGCGCCGGGATGCCCTTCAACTCGTCGCTGCCCAACGGCTGGAACGTGCGCTTCTCGGCAGTGCCCACCTACGATGCACAGCGACACAGCACAGAGTTCGGCATCGACCCCGACTACAACGTAGGCATGAGCGACGAGGACTTCCGCAACGGACGCGACAGCATCATCGAGTTTGCGCGACAACTGCTGAAAGCCTGATTCTTTCGACTTTGGACTTTAACAACGATTTTATCTCGACAGCGAATTAAACGAATTAAACGAATTGTATTAACAACGAATTGTTTTTATTCACCTTATAAACATTTAAGATTATGAAAAAGATTTTGTTAAGCCTTTTCACAGTGCTCTTCGCAGCACCATCGTTTGCACAGTACAGCAGCGGCGGATTCTCGCTCAGCGAGAGCTCGCTCTATTACGGCATCCGCCTGGGTATGAACTTCGCCACGCTGACAGGAGATGATGTAGACCTTGGAACAAAGGTTGGTCTGAACTTCGGCGGCACCGTCGGTCTGCGCGTGTCGGAAACCACACCTATCTTCCTTGAGAGTGGTCTGTACTTCACCGGCTGCGGCGCCAAGAAAGACAAGAACTCCGTCAGCCTGAACTATCTGGAGCTGCCCTTGCTCATCAAGTATGGCGTGCAGGTGACCGACGAGATTGCACTGCTGCCCTTCATAGGTCCTACCTTCCGTTACGGAATCTTCGGCGGCAAGTGGAAGACCAGCGGCGAAGGCAAGGTCGACTCCTTCGGCGACAACAAGTTCAAGCGTGCCGACATGGGCATCAAGCTGGGCTGCGGCGCTGAGTACAACAAGCTCTATCTGGAACTCGGCTATCAGTTCGGCATCGCCAACATTGCCGACTGGGAGCTGACGAACCACGACGATGCCTCTGTGCACAACGGTGCCCTCTTCCTGAATTTAGGTGTCAATTTCTAAACGACCATGACTTTGTTTTCACGTAAGCTATTCCTCTTGCCACTCCTTGTGGCAGGAGGAATTGTGTTTTCAGCCTGTAACGGCAAAAGCACGAAAGAGGCTGCCGATACCTTCCAGCAGGGTTATGAAGACGCACAGGCTGACGGCGACAACAGCGATGCAAAGAAGCCGGAATGGAGTGTCAGCGGCAACAAGCTGACCTACGGCAGCCACACCTACACCATGCAGGGCGACTTCGACAAGGATTATGTCAGCGGCGGCAAGGCGAAGGTGACGTTCACCAACGTGCCGTCGGACTACGACGAGTTCCGCACCGTCTACGAGAACCTGCTGGGCAAGACCAGCTACGGCGTCAGCGCCATGCTGCCCATGGCCTTCGAGCTGTGGGGCCGCGACCACGAGGTGGGCAAGCAGTGCCTGACGCTCATCACAGGCGGCACATGCTACAACGAGATCATGCGCCAGCTGCCCGACCACATGGTGCCATCGGACTATGCGCCCGCCGGCGACGGCTATGCACAGCGCTGCCTGCCTGCCGCCACGCTGGAAGGAGCCACGAAGGAAAACGGCTACAACCCCACCATGCCTTACACCGTGAACATGACCATCGGCATGCAGAACACGTGGGGCGAGGAGAGCGAGATGCTGCAGGCCAACGTCTACAAGCTGAACATCATCAGCGGCAATGCATGGAGCACACCGCAACGTGCCGTCACCGTTATGCTGCCCTGGCGCGGTGAACAGCTCTACAAGGTCAACAACTGCTCGTCGCTCTACGTCAACATCTTCGTGCCACGTCAGGACTGGAACGGGCTGAAATAGCTCCATCGCCTGTTGGCTTCTTACAACGAATCAGGATATGGTATGACGAGACGATTCTTTTCTGTTGTCACAGTAGTATGGCTGGCCCAGGCATTATTGGCCCAGCCGGCAGCGTTGTCAGTGAAGGAACTGCGGCTGAGCAACGGCATGACGGTGTGGCTGAACGAAGACCACTCGCAGCCGAAAATCTACGGCAGCGTGGTGGTGCGAGCCGGCGGCAAGGACTGCCCCGACACGGGCATCGCCCACTACTTCGAGCACATCATGTTCAAGGGCACCGACCGCATCGGCACCGTCGACTACGAGGCGGAGCGGCCCTGGTTAGACAGCATCTCGGCACAATACGACCGGCTGAGCCGCACCACCGACGAGGCCACACGCACGCAGATACAGCAGCACATCAATGCGCTGAGCCTCAAGGCCGGCGACTATGCCATTCCCAACGAGTTCAGCCGCCTCATCTCGAAATATGGCGGCACGGGCCTCAACGCCGGCACGAGCGCCGACATGACCATGTACTACAACACCTTCCTGCCGCAGTTTATCACGCAGTGGTGCTGGCTGAACTCCGAGCGTCTCATCCACCCCGTGTTCCGAGGCTTCCAGTCAGAGCTGGAGACGGTCTATGAAGAGAAGAACCGCGCTGCCGACGGGCTGAACGCTGCCTACGATGCCGTAATGCGCGCCGTCTTCAAGGACCAGCCCTACGCCTTCCCCGTACTCGGCTCGACGGAGAACCTGAAGAACCCGCGGCTGTCGGACATGGAGGCGTTCTTCAAGAAATACTATGTGGCATCCAACATGTGCCTCATCCTCTCAGGCGACCTGCCGGCCTACTCGCTCACGCCACTGTTGGAGCAGACCTTCGGGCGCATCCCCACTGGCACCGTGCCAGAGCGACAGCCCTCCCCCATCCCACCCTTCCAGAAAGGCGAGCAGGCCGACATCCGCCTGCCCATTCCCATCATCAAGGCCGAGGCACTGGTCTATCCCGCGCCCACCACTTTCGAAAAAGACGCCATAGCGCTGCAGCTGGCCAACCGTCTGCTCTCTGACGAGGAAGCCGGATTTCTCGACTCGCTGACCAACGAGCACCGCGTGATGTTTGCCGGAGCCATGCACACGTCGATGAACGATGCCGGCGCCACCGCCCTCTTTGTCGTGCCAAAGATTCCCTTCGGCAGCCTGAAGAAGGCCGAGGCACTCTGCCTGTCGCAGCTCAACAGACTGATGGAGGGTGACTTCAGCGATGAACAGTTGGAGACACAGCGCCGCAACCTGCTGATGGAGATGGAACAGCGCTTGGAGACCATAGAGAACCGCGCCGAGCAGATGGTTGAGGTCTTTTCGCAGGGGCACTCGTGGCAGGAATATCTTGACCTCATCGAGCGCCTCAGGCATGTCACAAAGGGCGACGTGATGAGCGCCACCCGCAAATACTACGGCGCCGAGCACCTGAAACTTCGGAAGAAATACGGTACGGAGAAGAAGGAGACGCTAAGCCAGCCCGGCTACACGCCCGTGCAGCCCAAAAACGCCGGGGCGAAGTCGCCCTTCGCCCAGTGGCTCGACTCGCTGCCCATTGCCGACTTGCCCATCCGCACGGTAGATTTCGACAACGACGTGCAGCGTATGAAGCTGAACGAGCACGTCACGCTCTTCTCCGTCACTAACCCCGTGAACGACATCTTCACGTTCTCACTCGTCTACAAGAAAGGCACGCTGGCCACGCCGATGCTCGCCCAACTGGCCGAATACTTAGGCACCGTGGGCACCGACTCGCTGACAAAGCAGCAGATAGCCACGGCATGGCAACATCTGGGAGTGACGATGACCTGCGAGGCCGACGACGGCCGTTTCATCGTCACGATGATGGGCCCCGACGACCAGCTGGAGCCGGCCCTACGCCTGCTCAGCCACTTCCTTGGTCATGCCGACGCCGACGACAAGGCGCTGAAAACGCTGAAGCAAGAGGCGAAGGTCACCGACAAGGCTTTTGGCAAGCAGAAAGACGACGTGCTGCTGCCTCTCATCCGCTACGCCTGCCTGGGACAGCAAAGCGAGTACCTGCAGCAGCTCTCGCTCAGCGAGGTGAAGGCCCTGACCTGCGCCGACCTGCTCACTCAGCTCCGCGACGTGCAGCAGTATGACTGCGACCTCATCTACGTGGGCCGCCGCCCCGTTCCGTCGGTTGCGGCTCTCTCGCAGCAAATTCTCCCGTTATCACAATGCCGCAAGCCACGCCCTGACATCCACCGCGTGCTGCTTCCTGTGCAAACAAGGGAGAGCGCTTCGCACACCAACGGCGGGGCTGAGAACGGGATGATTTACTTCTACCACGTCCCCAAGTCACGTCAGAACTTCGTATGCACCTACGAGCAGCTGCCCGCCCTCACCGACAGCATCGAGCGCACCGCCGCCGAGCTGTGGGCACGCTATATGGGCGGTGGCATGTCGAGCCTGCTGTTCCAGCACATCCGCGAGTTCCGCTCGCTGGCCTACAGCACACAGGGCGTGCTCTTCGAGCCCAACTACGCCCGTCACGCTGACGATCCCGCCGCCTTCGTCACCATCACGGGCACGCAGGCCGACAAGACGCTGCAGGTATTCGAAGCCGTTGACTCGCTGCTGACACATTCGTTGGCCTCAAAGGAAAAGTCACTTAGCGCTCAACACTCAACGCTCAACGAGAATCTCGACGCGGCACGTCAGGAGATGCAGAGCCGCATACAGAACGGTTTCCCATCGTTCCGCGAGATAGGCTACTATGCGGCCAACCGCATGATGCAAGGCTATGCCGACGACCCCAACCGCCAGAAGGCCGCCCTGCTGCCACGCGTCACGCAGGCCGACGTGCAAAGCTACCACGACAGCCATGTGGCAAACAACCGCCGCATCTGGCTCGTCATAGGCGACCGCAAGCTCACCGACATGCAAGCCCTGCAGCGCTACGGCCAGGTCGTAGAGCTGAAAAAGGAAGACATCTACAAATAGTACTTGATTCCCCCAGATGTGTATCTACGCTGTGTACACTTTTTTATACGGCTTAGCCTGTATGATTCACGGCATGGCATCGGGCGAGAAAAGCAAAAGTCTGTTTACTCACCAATAGTGTTCCGCGTGAACGAGGCAGTGATGCCGTCAATACTGGGACTGAAGAAAAGGCATGAATCATCCCAGTTAGATACAAAGTGTATACAGCATAGATACAAATCAATGAATAATTCGTGTGTAATTAATGGTAATTATTTGTTGAAAGAAAGATTTATTTATTTCACCACTACCTTGCGGCCATTATGGATGTACAGTCCCTTGCGGAGGCGGGCTGGCACAGGGCCTGCCCCTACATTGTCGAGCTTGCGGCCACTGAGGTCATACCATGCGCCAGCCTCTTTATCATTTATCATTTCTCCTCTATCATTTAGAGACGAAATCTCGCTGCCGTCGCCGAAGTTCAGTACAAAGCGGCTGAGCGATGGGGCGCCAGCCATGAGGCCGTTCTTCAGGTGGAAGTAGCCGCGGCAGGCGTTGAGTTCGAACTTGGTCATGCCCTCGCCCCAAGGGTAGTAGAGGGTGTTGCCGCCTCCCAAGTAGAGGTTCGTCTTGTCGGTGGTGAAGATGTCGGTGGGGCTGTAGGTGCCGACGAAGTCCACATAGTCAGTAGCGATCCTGCCTGCGTTGCTGCTACTGATGGTGACGCCGGTGAAGACGGGATTGCTGATGTCGAATTCGTTCTCATGCCCATCGTATCCATCAGGCTTCGTCCACTTGACGATGTAGGGCTTGCCGGCCACGATGGCTGTGAGGTTATCTTTATCCTCGGTGAAGTTCATCGACAGCGTGCCACCGCTGAAGCTGGAAGATACAAGTGTCTTCACCGTGGCACCGTGCAGGGGACAGGTGTAGTTGCCGCCCTCGTCCTTCGCATTGATATCGACGATACTGAACGGCAGGCACAGCGTGTTCCAGTCGCCATCCTTGTAGAGGGTGCGGCCCTGGAGGGTCACGTAGGCTGCCTTGTCCTTCCACGTATTGAGCACAGTGCTGTTGTCGGCATTGTCGGCCAGCTCGAAGGCGTAGCGCTCCCACTGTGCCGTGACGGCGAGAAGCCCCCCTTGCTCCCCTGAGGGAGATGTGGCACTGAAGTCAATCGATGCACCAGGGGCGTAGTCGGTGTCGCCAATGCGCCATGCGCTGAAATAGCAACCTACGGGAGCGGTGTAGAAGCAGGCGGGCAGGCGGAAGGCACCCACCTCGGAGGCATAGACCTGCTGGGTCACGTCGTTGCCGCTGCCGCCGTTGCCGTTGTAGCTTACGGTGTACTTGGCCTCTTCGTTCCAGATGGGATAGAGCGTGGTGTTCGCGGTGATTCCGTCGCTTTCCTTCACCGGGTCGAAGGTATATTCCGTGCTGCTGCCGCCGCGCTTCCACTTGCCGTTGAAGGTGAAATGCGTGCGCGGGGCTGGGTTGACAATGGGCTTGATGGCAGCGTCACCATTGGCCACCAACTGTGCCGGAGCCATCTGTCCGCTTTCGTCGAGGAAGATGACGCGCCAGCCCACCACGGCGGCGTTGCTGCCATTGTAGCTCCTGTCGCCGCCGCTGGTGCCGCACTCACCGGGAGTCTTGGTCACGCCGCCGCTCACGACGGTTACCTCGTCGTTATAGAGGTTATTGCTGGCATCCATTGGAGACCAATTGCCACCGATGGCACCGGCCTTGGCACCGCTCACCGTGCCGTCGATGACGCGGTTGCCATACATATTGCCATAGTTGTTGTCGCCCACCAGCATACCGGCGTATGTGTCTTCGGCATCGCTGGTGTTGTTGACGGTGCAGTAAGCTAATGTCAGGTTCTGCAGCGTGCCCGTCAGGTAGCCTATGAAGCCCAGGTTCTGTGCCCTGCCGCTGATGTTCATACCGCTGATGGTGTGGCCGCCGCCGTCGAAGGTACCAGCAAACGAGTGGTCGTAGTCGCCATCCACGGCAATGCCACCGAAGCTGTCGTTCTCGCCAAACTCAATGTCGTTGGCCAGCAGGAAGGTCATGCCCTGGCAGCCGTCGAGCACGCTGGCCAGCGCTGCCACCTCGTTCAGGTCGGCCACCGAGGTCACTAAGTAGCGGTTCTGTGCGTCCTGCTGCATCGTCAGCGCGCTGTATCGGTAGTTGGGCAGGATGGCGACGTCCTCACTGGGCACGGTCAGCGTGTAGGTGCCGTTACCGTTGGCTGTCAGGTTCACGTCGTCGTTGCTGTTGTTCTGATACTTGAAGCCGCTCAGCGTCCAGCCGTCCTTTCCTCCTGCCGTGAGCGCCATCGTCACTTGGCTGCCGGCCTCATGGTAGCGGTCGCCATAGATGGTGCGGTCGCTGGTCATGGTGCCCACCGTCGCGATGCCTATGCTCTCATTGTCACTGCCTTCCACAGCGTAGAGGGCGGTGCAGCTGGTGGCTGCAACATTATAACTATAAGAACCCACGGCACCGGGCACGCCATTGCCCAGATAGTGACAACCGCTGACGGTACCGTAGCTCAAGCCAGCGATGCCGCCCGTATAGTCTGTGTTTCCACTTGTCACTTTCACGAGGCTCACGCAGTTCTGAATCGTGCCACCTTCAGCCACCGTGCAGGCGATGCCGCCCACACTGTTGTCTTTGCCGGAACCCTTCACAGAGCCTGTGACCGTCAGATTCTTCACCGTACCGCCAAGTGCCATGAAGAGACCTGCTTCGCCGCCAGTGCTGATGCTGATACCGCTGATGGTGTGGCCTCCGCCGTCGAATATGCCCTTGAATACATATTGTGAACTGCCTCCCTGAATCGTATATGGGAAAGATGTGAAGCCCGAGCCGCTCACGTCGATGTCGTTCATCAGCAGGATGGTCTCGCCCTCCATACCCTTGCCAGCCTTCATCCAAGTGCATAGCAGCACCAGATCGGCGGCTTTCGTCACCTCGTAGTTGCCGGTTGTGACGTTCTTAAGTCCGGCCAACAGGTCATCACTCAGGGAGAAGGCACCGCTCACGTGTATCTCGTCCTTGTCGGGCATTGTGAACATGGCCTCGTTCTCGCCCGTCATGGCGTAGGGAATAACCGTTACCTTGTTGTTCTCTCTATAGTAGATGTCAAGGTATGCCAGTTCGCTGCCTTCGTTGGGCGAGGCTGTCACAGTAACCTCCTCGCCGACCACGGCCTCGGTCTTGTCGAAGGCCACGGTACCGGTGCCGGCGCCAGCGTATGCTGCGCCTAAGATACTGTGCAGTTTCAGGAAGCGGGGTGTCAGTGTCAGGGTGGTCGTGGTCTCAAAGTCAAAGGGCGTGTCGAAGTCAAACGCCTCGCCGTTGTAGTTCCAGCCCATGAAGCGGTAGCCGTTCTTCACGGGGTGGTTCGCGTCGGTCACAGTTGGCTCCATGGCCGTCTCGCCGTTTAGGATTGTCTCGACGGCAAAACCGTCAAGCGCAGTGCCGACCTCGTCGGCAAAGGTCACTGTGTGGGGGGCATAGATGGTGGCCGTGGTGGTGGTCTGCTGTCCTTCGGCGGCCAGCACGTAGTTGCTACAATCCCTGCCGCCCAGCGTCAGGCCGCTGATGTTGACCGTCTTGCCCTCGCCATAATCGGTGCTGACAAACGCGCCCGTGGCAGCGACGGTGAGCACGTCGCCCCCCACGATGCCGCTGAACACGGCGTGGCTGCCATCTATCTCGACACTGGTGTTGCGGTCATAGTGCTTGTCCTTGGCTGTGATGCCGCTCACGGTGACGGACTTAGGGAGCACCGTAAACTCCGCGCTCGCCGTGGCTAACTTATAGTTGCCGCCCGCCTTGTCGGTGATGGTCACGGTGGCGGTGCCGGCTTTCGTGGTGTTCGTCGTCGTCATGGTGTATTCGCTTGCGGGCACCACCGTCTCGCCGTCCTTCACGGTGAGGGTGGGCACAATCTGCCCGCCCGTGTAGGTGTAACTGCCTGTCACGGTTAGCAAGGGAGCACTCACTACGGTGCTCCAATGTGCCGTCAGCTCGATGTCGGCGGTCACGGGGGTGTTGAAATTGTAGGGTGTCTCGCCCAGATACCAACCGGCGAACTCGTAGCCGTCGGCAGTGGGCGCAGCGGGTGCCGATGCCTGACTGGCATAAGGCACGCTCTGTTTTGCGATGTCCTCTCCGTGGCCGTTCATGTTGAAGGTCACGCTCTTGTTGCCTTCACGCCAGAGGGCTTTCACGACGAGGTCGTCGCCCACGGTGATGGTTTCGCCCGGCATATACTCCCCGCCATTTATCTGCCAACGGTAGAATACCTTGCTCTCATCAGGGACTGTGAAGGCACACTCGGGCAGCCTGTAGCTAGCACCCACAGCTATGGGTGAGTTGCTCATTGTGCCCGACCCGCCGTTGGCAACGAATGAAATAGTGCGAGAGGGTACGATGGTCTTGTTGTGGATGTTACTCGTGACGGCCTTAATGTCGGTGTCTTGAAGCATAAAGTCCTTTTTAAAGGTCACATTGCCGTCATAGCTGGTGGCATAGATATGATCCGTGAGGTCTGTCCAATCAAGGGATATCGTGCCACCCCCTGCACCTTCACCACATCCGATTCCAGCTCCTTCCGTATCCCAACCAGTGCCCTCTGCCCAGACTTGGCCGCCACTGATGGTTATTGTGCCGCCATCGCAATAGTATCCACCTCCGATACCAGCTCCACCATTCATGCCTGTAGCCTGAACGAAGCCGCCACTTATTTCTATGGTACCACGGTTTGGCATTATCTGCATGTCAAAATGTCCACCTCCGATACCTGCTCCACCATCTCCACCTGTGGCTAAAACCCAACCGCCACAGATGCGGATCTTCTCGCCATAACTGCTTCCTCCACCACCGATACCTGCCGCATAGTCTCCACCTTGTGATACCACATTTCCACCATAGATGGAAATAGTCCCGTAGTCCTTATACTCCCAATTATTATAAATGTCGATTGCATAGCCACCGATACCGGCATATTGATAAGTGTGGTTTCCCCCATTCATTGGTCTGGCGTCTGCATAAAGCCATCCTGATCCGTTATGCTGTCCGTAGATATTTAAGCTGTTGCCCTGTAAGACGGTGATGCCCTTCGTCGCATTGAGCGAAGCACCGTCGCAAAGTATCAGATTAACGGTGCCATTGACGGTAATACGCTCGCTGATGGTGATGTCGCTGTTCACCACGAACCACGAGGTGTTGCCCGTGGCACCCCATGACGTACCGTTGGGTATCTGGAACGCCTCACAGATCTGTTTTCCATGGTTTGCGTCAATGTATGTCACTCCATCAGGCAAGTTACCGTCTGAAATCAACAAATCCTTATGTATCTTGTGGTCAGCATCAGATTCAGGGAATGTGACGGTCTTGGTATAGTCCTTGTTGTTACTGTCTGTCACGCGGAAGGTCTGCTTTCCTGACAGTATGCTTCGTGTAATGAAATAACCACTGAAGTAGGCCACACCCGCAGTCGTGCCGGAGCCGGCCTTCTCGGGGTTGTAGTAGGCCGAATTGACATAGATGTCGCTGATGTCGCTGATGTCGTCGAGCGTAAAGGTGGCCGTAGTGCCCAGCACGATGTCCTTGTCGTAGATGGATCCTGAGAAGGTGTAGTAATAGCCGCCCAAGACCACGTCTTGGCTGCTTTTAGAGAGCCACAATGTCTTGCTGGCGAGGCCACTGATTGTCACATTGCCTGAACTTCCGAGCTGAGATTCGGGGTAAAGCACATCCACCGTGGCCGTGCCGATGCCCGGCTTCTCCACCTGTAGGTCGCAATAGGCGGTCTTTCCCAGAGGCAAGTATACCTTCACATTGTAACGAGTGGAAGTGAGTGTCGGATAATAGACCGTGATGTGGAACGTACGTTTGGCGACGCGATAGACAGAAGGGCTGATGACACCCGTACAGCTGACAGTCGCCTCATCGCTGATGGTCACGCTACCACCGACATGGTTTCCTTCATCATTTCCCTCGCCATAGCCTATATTGCCATTCGCTTCGACCCAGCCGCCTATGATGCTGATGTCGGCACAGGTGAGGGTTTCCTGACCGTTCCATCCGCTACCTATCGCAGCACCGCTGTTACCTGCCGTGGCCAAGATGTATCCACCTGTAATGGTGATGGTCTTAACTGTTCCACCGTCACCTCCACCAATGCCAGCTGCGCCGACAGAGCCGGTTGCACGAACCGTGCCGCCGTTGATGATTATGTTGCCCGTGATGGTTCGGTCGAAGGTATTATCTGAATATGTCATCAGGTTTGTCTCTCCTCCACTTCCTTCACTGCTTCCTATACCGGCGGCACCACTAACTGCATTGTAGTGGTGGTACACGGAGCCGCCCCGGGCATTGATGGTTCCGCCGTTGATGGTGATATCGCCGCAGCCCTGCGGACATAAACCATTAAAACTCCCCCTCGAACCAATGCCTGCGCCGCCGCCGTAGTTGTCACCGCCCGTGACGTTCAGCGTGCCCGTGCTGGCCGCGGTGATTTCGAGCGAGCAGCCGAAAGGCACAGCAATGCCCGCACCGCCATAGCTTGCCGTCAACGTGTTCACGCCGTTCACGGTGAGGTGAAGCTTGGCACCGTTGACCAGCGAGATGCCTGACAGCGTGGCATAGTACTGTCCGGAATAGTCCACGTGCAGCCCGTCGATGGTCAGGTTCAGCTCAATGCCGTCCACCACGATGGCTCCCTTAGAGATAAAATTGCCACTGTTGCCCTCCGCATCATTTGCCGCCACGGTGCCCCTGAGAGTATTATTGTGATACGTGGCCTTGTTGCCGCTGTTAATCACCACTGCCCTTTGCAGCGTGATGTTGTTCGACCACGCCGTAGTGGCGGTGAGCAGCATCATGAGCAGCATCAAGGCTACCCGTTGAATGTGGTTACAGTTTTTGTTCATATTTGTACCTTCATTAATTGCAATTTTGAGCAGGATTGTGCTCATTAAAGAAACTAACTCTCGGCTGCGGCAAGGAGAATCTCGCTGAGCGTGGGATGGATGTGCACGATGTCGCGCAGCTGCTCCACTGTGGTGTCGCGGCACATCAGGGCACTGACCTCCTGCACAATGTCGGCAGCATGGGCACCGTAGGCATGACAGCCAAGGATTTTTCCAGCACCTGGCTCGCTGAACAGCTTCAGCAGTCCCTCCGTCTCGTTCATGGCCATCGCTTTGCCGTTGGCTCGCCAGAAAGACTTGCGGCACTCGTAGGCCACGCCCTGAGCCTTCAGCTGGTCTTCTGTCGGGCCAACGCAGGCAGCCTCGGGCCGGGTGAAGATGGCGGCAGGCATAGGCCGAGTGAGAGGTGAATGAAGACCCGAGGAGGCCTGTTCGCCTTGTAAGATACGTCTCACCACATAGATGCCCTGTGCCTCAGCAGCATGGGCCAGCATCTGTCGGCCATTGACATCGCCAATGGCGTAGATGCCCTTCACCGTCGTCTCGAAGTTCTCGTCGGTGGCGATGCCCTTGCGCTCGTCGAATTCAAAGCCGGCGTTGACAAAGTCGGCCTGCACGCGCGGCTTGCGGCCCGTGGCCATCAGGATGACGTCGGCATCGATGTCAGCCAGGTTCTGCACGGCGGTTTTCATCTTGAAGGTGATGCCCTGCTTCTCCATGTATTTGCGCAGGCGCTTGGCGATGTCGCTGTCGAGAGCTGGCAGACACTCCTTCAAGAACTCGATGACAGTCACCTCTGTGCCAAAGCGGCGGAACACTGAGGCGAACTCCATGCCGATGACGCCGGCTCCGATGATGCAGAGGCGCTTGGGCAGCGTCTCAAGCTGCAGCAGGCCCGTAGAATCGACCACACGCGGGTCATCAAGGCCCTGAACTGGAATCATTTTCGTCTCAGAGCCGGTGGCGATGATGATGTGCGGGGCTGTGTAGTCGCCCACTGTATGCGCATCGACAAAGGCCGCCTTCTCTCTTAACAATGTAATGTTCGGGTGCGAGAGAATGCTCTCCACGCCGCTGCGCAACTGCGGCACCACCTGCGCCATGCGCTCGCGCGCCTCGCCGAAGGAAGCCGAATGAACGTAGGTTTTCGTGGGGATACAACCCACATTGAGACACGTACCGCCAACATTCTCTGACTCGAAGACAACCACCTTCAGGCCGTTCTTTGCGGCATACTCAGCAGCGCGGTAACCACCAGGCCCCGCACCGATAATAATTAAATCTGTTTGTATAGACATCACGTAAAATATTTACAGTTCTTCAGCCACAACCAGCTCCGTGCTGATGATTACTACATCATTTTGCAAGCTAATTCTACTCCGGAATAAAAATTCCGAATACTTTCCGTTCCTTCTTTATAAGCCTGACGAATATCCTCTATCGTAAAGGACTCTTTAGTTCCAGAAATTCTCTCAACATAGCATCTGGTGTAATCTTCAATTGCTTTGTCTAATAGGTATTCTTTAGTGTTTATCATTGTAATAATGATTAATAAGATTATCCCTTAATAGGTGATTAAGACGCTGGAAGTGTCAGCTGCACTCCTTTGCGGATAACCATTCCTACACAGTAGCAATCTCTGAGGATAACGTCCTCAAAGTTCTGCATACCGTAGGGTATGCGCTTGGGTGCTGTGCCATGCCGTTCCATGCCCCGTATGTTTTATTCTCCGCAAAGGTATCGCTTTTTCCTCAGCCAGCCAAACTTTTCCGCAGAAATATTTGGCAGCCCGCGAAATAATGGGAAACTGTGCACTTGTACATCATGTACGCAAACACGCCATCCAACTTTACTTCCTTTAGATGGTTTGTCCGAGAAAAATCCGAAGGCCTCGGATTCTTGTCCGTAGGCTTCGGATTTTTTCCGAAGCCTACGGATTTTTCCCGGACGGTGCGATGGAAACAATCCCGCTCAAAAAATGTCTTTGTTGTCCAAGTTGCCTACAAAACAAAAAGACATTGCTTTTTAAGCGACAACCAGGACAACAAAGACGGTATTCGGACTATGACCGATTTGACACTATTATCACCAAGGAGAACCCTACGTTATGGTGATGGAATAGAGCTAAAGCCTCTGCACAGAGGCCAGCGCAACGATGGAGGGGCAGCCTTACAGCAGGAATTTGTTTTATTCTTCCGCCGCCAGCTGCCGCCAGGTGACGACAGGGTGCTTGGCAGCCAGGACGTCGTCGACACGGCCGATGGGTGTGTGGTGGGGTGCGGACTTCACCTCATCGGGGTTTTCCTTGGCCTCGAGCGCTATCTGACGCATGACGGCGATGAAGCCGTCGATGGTCTCCTTCGACTCGTTCTCCGTCGGCTCTATCATCAGACTCTCGTGGAAGAGCAGGGGGAAGTAGATGGTGGGCGCATGGTAGCCGTAGTCGAGCAGGCGCTTAGCCACGTCCATCGTTGTGACGCCAGTGCTCTTGTCCTTCAGGCCGTCGAACACGAACTCGTGCTTGCACAGGCCGTCAATAGGCAGCTCGTAGACATCCTTCAACGACTCCTTGATGTAGTTGGCGTTGAGCGTGGCCAACGGGCCTACCTCCTTGATGTGCTCACGGCCTAAAGAAAGGATGTAGGCGTAGGCACGCATGGCCACGGCGAAGTTGCCGTGATAGGGCGATACTTCGGGGAAGAACTCCTCCAATCCCTTGCGCACGCCGACGGGTCCGGCACCCGGTCCGCCACCGCCGTGAGGTGTAGAGAACGTCTTGTGCAGGTTGATGTGCATCACGTCGAAGCCCATGTCGCCCGGACGGGCAGCACCCAGCATCGGGTTGAGGTTGGCGCCGTCGTAATACATCAGACCGCCGCAGTCGTGGATGAGCTTCTCGATGGCAGGAATCTGCTTCTCAAAGAGGCCCAGCGTGTTGGGGTTGGTCATCATCATCGCTGCGATTTCAGAGGCATGTAGGTTCAGTATGTCTTGCAGGGCCTGGAGGTCGACGGTGCCATCGCTGAGCGACTTCACCTCAATGATGTCCAGTCCGCAGACGGCGGCGCTGGCCGGGTTGGTGCCGTGTGCCGAGTCGGGCACGATGACGAGGCGGCGCTGGTTGTCGCCACGGCTCTCGTGATACTTCTTAATCACCATCAATCCCGTCAGCTCGCCGTGAGCACCGGCGAAAGGCTTTAGAGTGAAGGCGTGCAGGCCTGTCAGCTCGCAGAGTGCACGGCAGAGCAACGTGCAGACGGCCTCGGCACCACGCACGGTCTCGGCTGGCTGCAAGGGATGCAAGGCTGCAAACTGCGGCAGGGCGGCCACCTCCTCGTTGATCTTCGGGTTGTACTTCATGGTGCAGGAGCCCAGCGGATAGAAGCCATTGTCCACACCGAAGTTGTTGGCGGAGAGGTTCGTATAATGGCGGACGACGGTCATCTCGTCGCACTCAGGCAGTGCGGCATCGTCCTTGCGGCGCAGCTCAGCGGGCACGGCGTAGTCGCCAAAGCGGTTCTTAGGAAGGGAGTAGCCCTTGCGGCCAGGCTGCGAGAGCTCGAAAATCAGGTTTCCGTATAGCTTGTTGTTCATTGTGATGAGGGGGACGCGGCGGTGCCGCGTCTTACGCTAAGTTTTAAATGAATGAGATGAAACGGTCGATTTCTTCCTTGGTGCGCTTCTCGGTGACGGCAAACATGAGCTGGTTGTCAGAAATCTTGACGCCAGCGAAGAAGCCATTGTCGGCGAGTCGGCGCTGCAGCGCATCGAGTTCGCCGTCGTAGCTGACGACGAACTCGTTGAAGAACGGCTTGTCGTAGACGAGGGCGAAGTGTCCCGTGGCGCAGAGCTTGTCACACAAGTAATGTGCGCCGGCATAGCTCAGCTCGGCGGCTTCCTTCAGTCCCTGCTTGCCCATGAGCGACATGTAGACAGTGACCCAGAGGGCCATGAGGCTCTGGTTGGAACAGATGTTCGACGTGGCCTTCTGCCTGCGGATGTGCTGCTCGCGAGCCTGCAGCGTGAGGACAAAGGCGCGCTGTCCGCGATTGTCGACGGTTTTGCCGACGATGCGTCCCGGCATCTTGCGGATGAGCTTCTCGGTGCAGCACATATAGCCCACGTAGGGACCACCATACGACATAGGTATGCCCAGTGTCTGTGCATCGCCCACAGCGATGTCGGCACCCCACTCCCCAGGCGTTTTCAGTACGGAGAGGTAGAGTGCGGGACTGTTGACGATGAACAGGCCTTTCTGTGCGTGAATGGCATCGGCATAGCCGGTGAAGTCCTCGATGTTGCCGAAATAGTTGGGCTGTTGTGCCACCACGCCAGCCACCGGTCCTTCGGCGAGCAGGCGGTCGAGGTCGTCTTTATCCGTCACGCCGTCGCGTGTGGCTATCGTCACGATTTCCACGCCATGGAAACGTGCGTAAGTGCGCATCACGTCGAGAATTCGTGGGTCGACGGCCTCTGAGACGAGCACACGGTTGGTCTTCTTTGCGTTGGCGTTAGCCATGAGCATGGCCTCGGCGGTAGCAGTACACCCGTCATACATTGAGGCATTGGAGATGTCGAGACCTGTGAGTTCTGCCATCATGCTCTGTCACTCGAAGATATAGTGCAGCGTACCTTGTGAGATTTCTGCCTGATAAGGAGTGTAACTGGTGAGGAACTCCGACCTGCCGATGATGTTGGGAACGACAGCCGGTGTGTAATGGTCGTAGACTCCTGCTCCGGCAAACACCGTCATCAGGCGGTTGTTGTTGCATAGACGGTCAAAGGTCTGCCTTATCTCCAGTTCGCTCTTCGATGTGGGAATGTCGTACTCGCCTTTGAATCGCACCGACTCGGGCACCTCGGCGTAGAGGTCGTCGAGGGAGTCGACGCCCACTTTCCGGAGCATGACATCGATGTCTTCTTGGGTATGTGGAAAATACTTGTACATCGTTGGTGAGGTTTGGTGGGATGACTATGCTTCGCAGACGGCTTTGTAGGCCTCGGCATCCATCAGGTTGTCGAGTTCGGTCTTGTCGGTGAGTTCCACCTTGATAATCCAGTTGGCGAAGGCGTCGGCATTGATGAGTTCCGGGTTGTCGGCCAATGCATCGTTTACTTCCACCACGGTGCCGCTGACGGGCGAGATGAGGTCGCTGGCGGCTTTCACGCTCTCCACGGCGCCGAATTCCTCGCCTGCCTCCACTTCATCGTCCACTTCGGGCATGTCGACATATACTACGTTTCCCAACTCATGCTGTGCATAATCGGTGATGCCGATATAGCCGAATTCACCTTCCACACGCACATACTCATGTGACTCTGAATAGTAGAGTCCTTCGATAACTTTTGCCATAATTCTTTTATTTTTTTATTGGTTGTTGTTGCTGTTTTCTGATGATGGGGCTTGTTTCTGGCGACGGCAAAGCCGCCGCCTACGGAGAAGCCGCCTGGTGAGAATCCGCTGCCTAGGGAGAAGCCGCCTATGGGGAGGCCTTGGTGATGAGGGCTTCTGCCTCAAGTCGTTCAGTCTTTTTTGTAATGCTTGTCGTAGAAACGCTTCTTCACCACGATGCCGGGGAAGGTTTTCTTGCGGATTTGTATTTCGAGGGGTGTGCCCAGTTTGGCATGAGCCGTCTCGACGAGCGCCATGCACACACTCTTGCCAGTGGAGATGGAGTTGTAGCCGGTGGTTACCTCACCCACCTGTCGGCCTTCCGCCAATACAGGATAGCCATGTCGTGGAACGGCGCGGCCTTCAAGTTCTATACCGATGACGCGGCGTTCCACCCCCTCGGTCTTTTGTTTGAGGAGGGCATCGCGGCCGATGAACTCAGGTTTATCGAACTTGCAGAACATGCTCAGTCCGGCCATCACGGGAGAGATGTCGGCAGAAAGTTCGTCGCCATAGAGCGGCAGCCCCACCTCGAATCGTAGCGTATCGCGGCACCCCAGTCCACAGGGTTTGCAGCGTCCGCTTTCAATGAGTTTGTCCCAGCACTGGCGAATGAAGTCGTGCGAGCCGTAAATCTCGAACCCGTCTTCACCGGTGTATCCTGTGCGGCTCACGATGACCGTTTCTCCGGCGGTGTCGATGGTCTTCACGGTGTAGAAGGTAAGTTCTTTGCATGCCAGTCCCAGCACTTCCTCAACCACCGTTTCTGCCTCAGGTCCCTGCACGGCTATCTGTCCGTAATAGTCAGACTGGTGTTCGAAGTCCACTTCGTAACCCTCGAGATGTTGCTGCATCCACTCCACATCCTTGTCGATGTTGGCAGCATTGATGACGAGGAAGAAGTCTTTTTCGCCCATCTTGTAGACCAGCAGGTCATCTACGGTACCGCCGTTGGGATAGCACATCATGCCATAGAATATTTTCCCTATTGGAGGTTCGGTGATGTCGTTGGTGAAGATGTGATTGACGAATCGCTCAGCATCGGTGCCTTTGACGCGCACCTCTCCCATGTGCGAGACGTCGAACACGCCGCATGCCTGACGCACGGCATTGTGCTCATCGATGATGGAACTATACTGGATGGGCATGTCGAAGCCTCCGAACGGAGAGATGAGAGCGCCCAGCGCTACATGTTTGTCGTAGAGACAAGTTCTCTTGTTTTCCATAATATCTATTCGTTGTTAAGTAATACATTGATCAAGTCGGGTTTCCTCAGGTGGAGGATGATGTCGCCGGTCTGTAGTGGCAAGGCCTCTTCCAGTGCTTCCCTTTGAAGTCTGCACCCACGCAGGTGGGAGAGGATGCCCTGTTCGATGTCGCCTATGAGGAAGAAATCGCCCATGATGTCGATGGCCTTGATGACCCCGTTTTTCAGTTGCATGCGCACCTCGAAGTCGCCCACCCCCTCTATGCGCCTGTGTCGGGTGAGGGTGTAACTGGGGTTGTGGCCATAGATGAACGCCTCGGAGAGGTATTCCTGTTCCATTTCGCCGATGCGTGCCACCGCTTCGTGGGAGAGGCGTATTTCGCTGTCGCAGAGATTTTGCCGGGCGAATGCCTTGAACTCTTTGAGCGACATCGTGGTGTAGTCCTTGAGCAGGGCGATGTGCTGTCTGACGCTCTTCACCCCTTTGCTCACCAGTTTGGCATCGCTGGGTGTGATGCTGCCCACCATGTGCGACATGTTGGTGTCGTAGAGCATGGTGCCGTGAACGATGCTTTTTCCCGGGATATGGTAGAACGCGTTTCCCGACACCTTTCTGCCGTCGATGAGCACGTCGTTGCGCCCTGTGGCTTTTGCTTCTATACCCATGCGGTAGAGCAGCAGCACCAGCAGGTTGATGTAGCGGTTGAAGGTAAGCGTGACATTCTCGTCTTTTGTCACATACGAGAACATCACGTTTCCCATATCGGCATATACGCACCCGCCGCCGCTCTTCCTGCGGTAGGTCTCGATATGGTGCTGTCGGCAATAGTCGATGTTTACCTCGTTCTCGATGAGTTGGTTGCGGCCGAAGATGACCGTTGGGTTTACCTGCCACATGAAGAAGCCATCGTCTACGTCCATTTCCCTCGCCACATATTCCTCCATGGCGAGATAAAAGGACAAACGATGTTGTTGTTCCTCGGGTAGTGTGATGTATGTCATAGTAGTCCGCAGGTCTCGGTCATGGCCTCATGGGCCCGACAGGTCGGAGTTGTTTGCAAATATACTAATAATTTATGGATTCGGCACCTTTTTTCCAGTGAAAAATGAAGTGTTGTAGAAGAAAAAAAACGGACGGTTTCGAATCGTATCGAAACCGTCCGTTTTGGTGTTATTCTTTAAGTAGGAAGGCCTTGAAATCGTCAAACCGTCGACTCAGGGCGATACTGCATTTTTCTCCTTTCATGAATTCAGCCAACCGTTGTGGGATGTGGATGTCGGTGCCGAGGATATCGTCGACCTTCTCCTTGAATTTGGCAGGGTGTGCTGTTTCGCAGAACACGCCCGTCTCGCCCTCTTTCAACTGCTCGCGCAGTGCGCGGTATCCGCATGCACCATGTGGGTCGAGCACGTATCCTGTGTTGCTGTAGCAATCGCGCATGGTCTGTCGGATGTCGTCGTCGGAATAGGTGGCGCCGCTGACATAGGCAGTGATGGCATCGTGGCTGCCTCCGTAGAGGTCGTAGACTCTGGCGAAGTTGCTTGGGTCGCCTACATCCATGGCATTGGCTAGAGTCTGTTTGGTAGGCTGTGGTGTGTAAACCCCTGTCTGGAGATATTGGTAGAAGATGTCGTTGGCGTTGTTGGCTGCGATGAAGCGGCTGATGGGCAGTCCCATGACATGTCCGAAGAGTCCAGCGGTGATGTTGCCGAAGTTGCCGCTTGGCACGCACATCACCATATTTTCGGCCTTTCCGAGTGCCTTCATCCGTGCATAGGCATTGAAGTAGTAGAATGCCTGTGGGAGGAAGCGTGCCACATTGATGGAGTTGGCACTGGTGAGTCTCATGTGCGCATTGAGGTCAGGGTCGAGGAAGGCTTGCTTTACCAGCGCCTGGCAGTCGTCGAACACCCCGTCGACCTCGATGGCGGTGATGTTTTGGCCGAGAGTGGTGAACTGGCTTTCCTGTATCCTGCTCACCTTGCCCTTGGGATAGAGCACATAGACATGTATGCCCTCCACGCCGAGGAATCCGTTGGCCACAGCCGAACCCGTGTCGCCGCTGGTGGCTACGAGCACGTTGACGCGCTCCTGTCCTTCCTGTCGGATGAAGTATTGCAGTAGTCGTGCCATGAAACGGGCTCCCACGTCCTTGAACGCCAGGGTGGGGCCGTGGAAGAGTTCGAGGGCATAGATGTTGTCATCTACCTTTACCACGGGACAGTCAAAGGCGAGTGTGTCGCAGACGATACGGCACAGGTCGTCGGCTGGTATGTCCTCACCGAAGAAGGCATCAGCCACGGTGCATGCGATGTCTTGGAACGACAGGTTGTCGATGTTGTCGAAGAAGGACGATGGCAGGGGTTTGATGCGCTCGGGCATGTAAAGTCCGCGGTCACTGGCGAGGCCTTTCACCACGGCTTCGTGGAGCGTGGCCATCGGTGCTTTTTTGTTGGTGCTGTAATATCTCATTTGGTAGTGTTTTTTCCCGTTTTCATTTTTCATTCATAAATGTCTGCATGAATTCCTCAAGGCGGAGCATGCCATAGTGCCCGCTCACGGCACTTTGTTCGTCGTAGCGTGTCACGCTGTCGGGCTGTATGCCGCGGTGCCAGATGAGGAACGGCACAGGCTCGTTGATGTGTGTGCGTATCTCCACGGGAGTGGGGTGGTCGGGGAGAACGGCGATGCACACCGGCTCGTCCCAGTCTTTCACCGCATTGTAGATAGGTTCCACGATGCGGTGGTCGAGGTATTCGATGGTGCGGACTTTCAGGTCGAGGTTGCCGTCATGTCCTGCCTCGTCGCTCGCCTCAACATGGAGGAACACGAAGTCCTCATTGCGCAGCGCCTCGATGGCTGCTGCCGCCTTCCCTTCGTAGTTGGTGTCGGCGAGTCCGGTAGCCCCCTCCACCTCAATGATATGCAGTCCGGCATAGTGTCCGATGCCCTTGATGAGGTCGACGGCAGAGATGACACTGCCGCTCTTCACCTGTGGGTACATCTCGGCGATTGTACGCATCGACGGGCGATACCCTGGGCTCCAAGGCCAGATTGAGTTGGCCTCGTCGTGGCCTGCGGCACGCCGTGCCAGGTTGAAGGGGTGGTTGGCGAGCAGTTGTTGCGAGTCGATGATGAGCCGGTTGATGAGGTCTGCCGTCTCGCTGGCTGTCATCCTCCCCTCCTCGGGAATGTCGGCATACCCCTCTTCCGGCTTGACGAGCAGAGGCTGCCAGGGTTGGTCGGGATGGTCGTGAGGAGGTGAGCAGGTGATGTGCTTGTTGCCGCCTCTGATGACGAGCAGGTGTCGGTATTGTATTCCGGCGATGAATTTCACGCGGTCGTTGCCTAGATGCTGGTCAAGAAAGTCCACCAGTTCACGGGCGTCGTCGGTAGAAAGATGTCCGCCATGGTGGTTCTTGATGCATCCGTTGGCCAGGCAGATGATGTTGCAACGTATGGCCATGTCGTCGGGGCGCATCTCATAGCCGATGGACGCCGCTTCGAGCGGTCCGCGCCCCTCATACACCTTGTTCAGGTCGTAGCCCATGATGGCAGTGTTGGCCACCTCGCTTCCAGGAGGGAAGCCTTCCGGTACGGTGACAAGGCGCCCGTTGCGACCCTCCCGTGCCAGCAGGTCCATGTATGGTGTGTCGGCGTATTGCAGTGGAGTTTTCCCGCCAAGACGCTCGATGCAGTGGTCGGCCATGCCGTCGCCGAGGATGATGATATGCTTCATGACGAGGAAATTAAATGTTGGCGATACTCATGATGTTGGCAAACACGCCTGCTGCGGTGACACTGGCTCCTGCCCCATAACCTTGAATGAGCATGGGGAACTCGCGGTAGCGCTCTGTGGTGAGCATCACGATGTTGTTGCTCCCTTGGAGGTTGTAGAACGGATGTCCCTGTGGCACCTCCTGAAGGGCCACGCTGGTCTTGCCATGGTCCATAGTGGCGACGAAGCGCCATCGTTTGCCGTCTGCCTCGAGTTTTTTGCGTCGCTCCTCAAACGAGTCGTCGAGTTGTGGAATGCGTTTCCAGAACTCGTCGATAGAGCCTTCGAAATATTCATCGGGCACGAAGA
>JAEEGG010006929.1_pt1 | contig 26402 bp, 19 predicted proteins | sample 9134161 | NCBI WGS metagenome assembly JAEEGG01 (sample SAMN16246543, study PRJNA631951) | gut metagenome | biome: gut microbiome; feature: rumen; material: CR-attached | host: Bos | place: Iran: Karaj | collected 2018-10 | reverse complement strand
CGGTCGTGCCGCGGGTGAAAATGATTTCGCTCGTGGCACGTGCGTTGATGAAGCGGCGCACGGTCTCGCGTGACTGCTCGTGCAGTTCGGTCGCCTGTTGCGAAAGGAAATGCACGCCGCGGTGTACGTTGGCGTTGACGTTATAGTACTCGTCGCTGATGGCTTCGACGACGCAGCGCGGCTTCTGGGTCGTGGCGGCGTTGTCGAGATAGACGAGCGGACGGCCATAGACCTCGCGCTGAAGGATGGGAAAATCTTCTCTGTTCATTTGCATAGGGCACATCCTGTGCATTTATTCAGTTCGCCTCGGAAACGCTTGTCAATCAAGTGATGAAGACGGTCGCGCAGGGGTTGGAGGCGTACTTGTTCGATGACTTGTCCGACGAAGGCGTTCTTCAGCAGCAGTCGTGCTTCGGCTTCAGAGATGCCGCGCTGCTGCATGTAGAAAAGGGCTTGCTCGTCGAGCACACCCACGGTCGAGCCGTGTGAGCACTGGACATCGTCGGCATAGATTTCGAGCATCGGCTGTGTGTACATGCGTGCTGTCGAGGTGGCGCAGAGGTTGGCATTCGTCTCCTTTGAGTCGGTCTTCTGAGCATCTTTTCGCACAAGCATCTTGCCGGCAAAGGCACCTACGGCCTGCTCATCGACGACGTACTTGTAGAGTTGGCGGCTCGTGCACGAAGGAGCACGGTGGTCCACGAGCGTGTTGTTATCGACGTGCTGGCTCTTGTCGGCCACGACACAGCCGTTGAGGGTGATCTCCGAGCGCTGGCCGTCGAGGACGACGTCGGTGGTGTTACGCGTCAGCCCGTTGTAGAGGGTGATGCTGTTGTGCGAGACCACACAGTCGCTGCCGACGTGGATGTACAGGTTGGAAAAGCGGCGGCAACTGGTGTGCGTCTCCTCCAGTTCGTAAAGGTCGAGACGGCTGTGGTCGGCACAGAACACCTCGATGACCTGCGTCGTGAGGAACGACACACGTTCCAGGGCATGGTCGCACAGCAGGAGCGTGGCGTCGGCACCTTCCTCGAGCACGATGAGCACACGGCGGTTGACCATCATGTCCACACCGCTGCGCAGGAGGTTGAGCACCTGCAACGGACGCTCCATGCGCTGATTCTTAGGTACATAGACAAAAAGTCCGTCTTGTGCGAAGGCTGTGTTGAGCAGAGCCGAACCCGCAGCGGCCGTGTTGTAGTATTTAGCCACTAATTCGGGGTGGTCAATGCAAGCCTGGCGCAGCGACGAAACGTAGGGGATGTCACGTTCGAAGAGGGGCTGGTCGTTGACGACATACGCCAAATGTGTGGAGAGATTAGGAACATCGCAGCGAAAAACTTCACGCGGATTGATGGGCACCTGCACGCGGTTCAGGTTGACGCCGTAGTCGGGAGCAAACGCACGTGCCACGTCGGTGTAGCGGAAGCGCTCCTCCTTTAGCGACGGAAAACCTCTCTGCTGAAACTGCTCCATCGCCGCATCGCGCACGGCGTTCATAACGGGTGCGCTATGCTTGCAGATGAGGTCGCGTTGCGAAGCGTAGAGGTCGATGTATTGTTGTGCGTTGTTCATTGTTCCTCCTTAATCCAGTCAAAACCTCGGTCTTCAATTTCCTGTGCCAGTTCGGGACCGCCGCTCTTGACAATGCGGCCGTCGAGTAGGACGTGTACGAAGTCGGGGTGGATATAGTCGAGCAGACGCTGGTAGTGTGTGATGACCACGAAGGCGTTCTCGGCATTATGCAATTGGTTGACACCATGGGCCACGATGCGCAACGCGTCGATGTCCAGGCCCGAGTCGGTCTCATCGAGAATAGCAAGGCTCGGCTCCAGCATGGCCATCTGGAAAATCTCGTTTTTCTTCTTCTCGCCGCCACTGTAACCCACGTTGACAAAACGGTTTTGCAGCTTCTCCGTGATTTCCACCATGGCCTGCTTCTCCTTCATCATCTTCATAAAGTCGACCGTACTCATAGGCGGCAGTCCTTGGTATTCACGCTTCGAGTTGACAGCAGTGCGCATAAAGTTTTGGATGCTCACGCCCGGAATCTCAACGGGGTATTGGAAACTCAGAAAAATGCCTTCGTTGGCGCGGTCCTCGGGCGACATCCCGACGATGTTCTTGCCCTTGTACCAGATCTCACCTTCGGTGATTTCATAGCCTTCGCGACCCGTGATGGCCGCAGCCAGCGTACTCTTTCCCGTTCCGTTGGGACCCATGATGGCGTGGATTTCACCTTCGTTGACGCCCAGATTCAATCCTTTCAGGATTTCCTTGCCTCCGATGGAGACGTGTAGGTTTTTGATATTCAGTAACATATTATTCAGTTGATAATTGATAATTTACAATTGAGAATTATTTCTAATGGAGGTTATTTGGTTGGGTTTAGGCTGATTTTTCCGTAGCGCATATAATAGGCATGCTTGGCCCACTGTGTATATTCTTCTTGTGTTATTTCAATAATACTATTGTCACCCACTTCCGCAGTCTTTTGTTTCACTTCTTCAATCAACGCTTCATCGCGACCGTATTTCCCGATATGAACCACATTCAAGACTACTCCCAAAAGCACGACGCAACCTGCACCAAGGGTCATCCATCCACGAACTTTTGGCGTTATCTTGGGCAACCATAAAGTCAGCATCGAAAGGGTGATATGTCCGCAAGCCAAGGCTAAGAACGGCAAGGCGGCCAGCATATAGAAGTCACGTTGCTTCACGCTCACCATGATGGGCAGTACGCCCAAAAGACCTAAAATCAAGAAACTATAAAACCAACATTTATCAGGTGGGAACTCAAACACTTTACTATTGACCTTACTTCTCGCTTTGCAAATCACCAAAACAAGTGCAAGGACAAACGGGATGATCAGTTGTTGCAATAAAGCGACAACGATATAGAACCTTGAGGATGCTGTCGCTTCGTACAATCCTCCACCGATGACTTGAAGTCGGATGTAGTCCTTAATATAGCCAAAAGAGCCTGGGCAAACCAAGAACACAATTCCGGCAAACACCACCACAGCAACCAGCAGGATCAAACTGTCAATCGGTCCTTGGATCCACTTGCGCTTTTGGTCGAAGGCGCAATACAGGATGGGGAATGCTAAGGGGAACAATCCCGTGAATCCCTTGGAAAGGAAAGCCAATAGCAGGACTACAGCCGACAAAAGCAACCAAATAATACGGTGGCGCTGATAACCAACTATCATCAGATAGACGGAGAGCAACACAAAGACCGACATGGTGTTTTCAAGCAGGTTGTTTGTCGCACTCCACGAAATCAAAGGCATAGCGAACCAAAATAGCAATGGCAACCAAGCCCAACGAAGGTTGTTGGTAGTGCGTTTCCAAATCAAAGCAATCAGCAAACCAGATAGCAGAAACATCAACACAGAATAGGACTTTTCCACCCACCAATGATCACCAAGCATTCTGAATGCCAAAGCTTCCATACCCAAGGCCAAAGGCGGATGCTGACGAAACTCAGGATACAAGGTCTGTGTATAGTGCGGATTCCAGAACGTCCCCTGCCCTTCTGCCATATTGCGCGAGATGCTGGCATAGGTCACGCCGTCAAAGAACATGCCTTCGGTCAATAGGCTCTTGCTCACCAGAATGAGGAACAATCCGATGAGAAGCAACCAAAAGGGGGTGTTATTTGAACGGGCGGTTTGCATGGTTTTATATTATCGGATGCATGCGATGCGTCCCTACATTATCCGACGCTGCCTTCCAATGTGATGGACAATAATTTCTGTGCCTCGACTGCGAATTCCATAGGCAGTTTGTTTAGCACATCCTTGGCATAGCCGTTAACGATGAGGCCAATGGCCTTTTCTGTCGGGATGCCACGCTGTTGGCAATAGAACAGTTGGTCTTCGGAAATCTTCGAGGTCGTGGCCTCGTGTTCAAGAATGCTCGATTCGTTGCCACATTCGACGTATGGCCAAGTGTGAGCACCGCATTTGTCGCCCAATAGCAACGAGTCGCACTGCGAGTAGTTACGCGAGTTCTCGGCTTTGGCGGCAACCCTCACCAAACCACGATAACCATTCTGACTATGACCGGCAGAGATACCTTTAGATATGATTGTACTACGGGTGTTTTTGCCCAAGTGAATCATCTTGGTACCCGTGTCGGCCTGCTGGTAGTTATTGGTGACGGCAACAGAGTAGAACTCGCCCACCGAGTGGTCGCCCAGCAGTACACAACCAGGGTATTTCCAAGTGATGGCCGATCCCGTCTCGACCTGTGTCCAAGAAATCTTGGAGCGGTCGCCGCGGCAGAGACCACGCTTCGTGACGAGGTTATACACACCTCCTTTGCCGTCCTTGTCGCCAGGATACCAGTTCTGCACCGTGCTGTATTTCACTTCGGCATCCGTCTCGGCGATAATTTCCACGATGGCAGCGTGAAGTTGGTTTTCATCACGTTGCGGTGCGGTGCAACCCTCCATGTAACTCACATAAGCGCCTTCGTCCGCCACGATGAGTGTGCGCTCAAACTGGCCTGTGTTGGCCGCATTGATGCGGAAATAGGTGGAAAGTTCCAAGGGGCAACGCACCCCTTTCGGGATGTAGCAGAACGAACCATCGCTGAAGACCGCCGAGTTGAGTGCAGCGAAGAAGTTGTCGGTGTAAGGCACCACCTTGCCGAGGTATTTCTTCACCAAGTCTGGATGTTGTTTGACGGCCTCGCTGAATGACATGAAGATGACGCCATGCTTTGAAAGCGTCTCCTGGAACGTTGTCTTCACCGAGGTGGAGTCCATCACCGCATCGACGGCCACACCCGAGAGTTTCTTCTGCTCGTCGAGTGAGATACCAAGCTTGTCGAAGGTGGCCAACAGTTCGGGGTCCACCTCGTCGAGGCTCTGCTTCTGCTGGCGTTTGCGTGGCGCGGCATAATAGATGATGTCCTGGTAGTTGATTTCTGGGATGTCAAGATGCGCCCAGTTGGGTTGTTTCAGTGTCTGCCAATGGCGGAAGGCCTTGAGACGGAATTCCAGCAACCATTCGGGTTCCTCTTTTTTCTTGGAGATGAGGCGGATGATGTCCTCGTTCAAGCCTTTCGGCACAAAATCAGTTTCAATGTCGGTCACGAAGCCATATTCATATTCCTTGTTCGTGACTTCACTGATGATATTTTCGTTCGGATTAGAATCCATAATTCTGCGTTTTTTGACGCGGGACACGGGACTGCGGGACACGGGACAAACCCCGTCTCGCGTCTTGTGTCTCGAAGTCCCGAGTTCACTATTAAGAATGATTTCAAATTAGACTGCAAAGATACGCTAATTCTTTCTTTCAGAATTGCCTTCGGCAAGAAATCTTTCAAAATCAAATTAAAAATCGATCAAAATCCCGCTTTTTTCCTTTTCTTTGCAAATCATTATGAGCAAAACTGAGAAAAAACACGGCTTTTGGTTCTATTTCGGCAGGGTGATGGCGGGATTCGGCATCGCTTTGCTGCTGCTGGTTTTGTACCTCTACCTTTCCGTGCCCACTTACAGTTTCAAGGAGCCGAAACCTTTCGCCGGCGAATATCTATACAATCCTTATCAAGACATGAATCCCAACCAATGGAAAAAATACCACTTCCATTGCCATTCACGCAAGTATTTCGGCTTGACCAACGGGCGAAAGAGCAAAGAGACCACCATCGACAGCGTGTATCAAGCCTTGGGTTACGACCACTATGGGATTTCCGACTATATGAGCATCAACATGCATGGTGCCGACAGGGAGGACTATATACCCGCCTATGAACACGGCTATGGCCTGTTTCGCAAAACGCACCAGATTTGCATCGGAGCCGAGTCTGTTTATTGGCCCGACTTTCCCTTCATGCAGAACCTCAACATGAAGCAGCACATGATTAACAAGTTGGGTGAGCGTTGCCGTTTTGTCATGCCTGCCCACGCCTCCTTTACTAACGGCTATAAGGTGAGCGATATGATTTTCTTGAGCAATTATCGCTTGATTGAGGTGGTCAACCCTTACGGCAATGCATTCGAGCATTGGGACAAGGCGCTCTCCAATGGACACCGCGTTTATGCCCTCGGTGACGACGACACACACAACATCAACAAGGCAAGCGAAGTGTGCCACAACCTCACCATGGTCAACACACCTGACCTCAACCCAGATCATGTCTATGAAGCCTTGGACAAAGGCCATTGCTATGCCGTGGAGTTCGACAACTGGTTCCACCACCCCATGACCTTGGCCGAAAAGGCAAAGCAAGCACAAACCCTACCCCATCTGACACGTGCCGAACTGGTTGGCGACACTCTGTTCATTGCGACCTCGACTGACAAAATGCAAGAAGTGAAATTCATTGGACAGGAGGGCAAAGTGCTGAAAACAGAAGAGAACATTGCCATGGCCTATTACGTCATCCAGCATGAAGACCCCTATGTCAGGACAGAAATCAATGTCAACGGATTGCAGCATTTTTACCTCAATCCAGTGACAAGGCATCCAGCACCCGAACCTGTCGATCAAAGACTTGACTTTGTCAACAAGTCGCAGACCTATTTGTATTGGTTCGTTTACATCGTTGCCTTTGCGGCCCTAATATGGTATCTCTTCAAAAAAGCCAAAGAGAAAAAAGAGGAGAGCAAGTGAGGATCAAAGAGCAAAATATCAACAAGATACTAATTTGGCTCTTGGCCATCAGCGCGGTTGTGAGAACCGTCTTGGCTGCGTGGATGGAGTTTGGCAACGACGAGGTGTATTATTGGACCTACGCACTTCATCCTGACTGGAGTCACTTCGACCACCCGCCCATGGTAGGTTGGGTCATCCAAATATTCAGCCTCAACCTGTTGCTCGACAATGAATTCTTTATCCGCCTGGCATCAATTGTCTTCATGACGGCCAACACCTATATTATATTTAAAATAGGCAAAACCATTAAAGATGCACGGACGGGTCTTTATGCAGCACTGCTCTTCACCGCATCCATCTATGCCTTCGTCATCACGGGCATCTTCATCATGCCCGATACACCGCTGATGCTGTTTTGGCTATTAGCCGCATGGATGGCTATCAAGTATTTTGAGGTCAAGGTCCCTGAGCCCTCGGTTCCTGAGTATGTAAAAAGAGTCGAAGGACCGACAGATTCTAAAACGGTGCTTCGATACTTCGACAAACTCAGTACTCAACAACCTAAGTTTTTACTTCTTTTCGGACTGTTTGCCGGCCTCGCCATGCTTTCCAAGTATTCAGGCGTTTTCCTTTGGGTCGGTATGCTGCTTTTCATCCTGGTATTCAACCGCAAGCAGTTCAAAAACCCCTATCTTTATCTTGCCTTGCTGATTTCCTCCATTTGCTGCATTCCCATCCTCTATTGGAATATACAAAACAATTTCATCAGTTTCAGTTTCCATAGTGCCCGTGTAGGTGGCAACAAACTCAATTTCAGTTCTTTTGGAACCGAAATTGCAGGAGAGTTCTTTTACAACAACCCTGTCAACTTCATATTAGCCATTATCGCGGTCATTGCGACTTTCAAAAAGAAACTGCATCTTGACCGACATGTGCCAAGGCTTGTTTTGTGCATCGCTTTACCCATGATGATGGTCTTCCTATTTTTCTCCCTAACACGCCCCACCCTACCCCATTGGAACGCACCCGCCTATGTCTTGCTTATCCTCTTATCTGCTGTATATTTGAGAAACAAGCAATCCAAATCGGACAAGCTGCCTAAATTCATCATTGCGGCATTGTTCGTGCTTGTGATTACCTTGGTGATTGGCGTAGCCGAAATCAAGACAGGATTCATACCTTTGGACAAGCACAACGAACCAGAGATGGTGGGCCGCGACGACTTCACCGTGGACATGTACGGTTGGCGGCAACTTGGTGAGAAATTCGCTGATTTCAGAGCGCAGAAAATCGCCGAAGGCATCATGAAAGAGGAAGACGGGATAGTGGCCAACCAATGGTTTCCCTTGGCCAACCTCGACTATTATGTTGCCCGACCACTAGGTATGCGTGTCATGGGATTAGGTTGGCCAGAACAACTACACAAATACCTATGGATCAACGATGAACGGGGAGGCTTCCACATCGGCGAGAACTATTGGTTCCTCTCCGACAGCCGCTACATGAAAGACCCTAAGACGACTTACCAATGGTATTTCAAGGAAATAGAATTAGTAGGAGTCATCCCTATTGAACGAAATGGAAAAACCGCGAAGAACTTCTTTGTCTACACCTGCAAAGACCTAATGGAGTTACCGCCAACGCTTAAAGATTTCAAGGCTGCTTCCGACGAAACAGCGACAGCGTCCCATCAGTAGCCACAGTTTCGTATTCATCCCGATAATAGAATAACGGTTTGCCTCCGCGCTCCATTTCCAGGTATTCGTCAGGAACCAGCATATAGTCGGCGCGGACATGAGGAGCAACGGCATAATAATCATATATTTCTGGACGCAAAGCGAGATGCGGGACAAACATGCGTCCTGCGCAAACCGAGGCATCATCAGGAATCATCTCCATCAACTGACGGGCATAAGCCATATCAAAATCCTTCTGCTGGTAATGGCGACCTTGATAGATGCAAAGCTGGTCAACCATGATATACGACTTAGGCACGCCAATGGTATAAAACGTAGTCAACGTGGTGGACAGCAACAAGGCACCTGCCAATGCCAATCGAGACCATTGCTTTTTCAGTTTGATGATCACCAAGAACGATGAGACAACCAACACGGGCATGAACTCCACAGAATACTGCAACGAAACGCCCCAGAACATACGGTCAGCGGCCAGCATCTTCTGCCCTATGAGCGGCAATAGCATGAACAGATAGTTGGGTTTCAAGAACGTCAGGATCATCCCAGTCGCCATGGCACAGATGTAAAACTCCGCCTTGATGCCATCATAATGCGGTTTGCCCAACGTATTGGTAAACAAAATCTTGACAGTCTCTCCAGGATGGGAAATGAGATTCTTGGCCACTTCGCCGTAGTCATTACCTAGATAAGCATAACGCGAAAAACCTCCCCCCGAACCGCCCAACCTAGGCATCACAAACATATTGATGACCACAAAATAGGCAATGGAAAACAGCGCGTATGCCACCAAGTGCCAAAGTGTCTTGCGGTCCTTGCGGTAGTCCCACATCAGACCGATAGCGATAAAAAACAGCCACAGCGACATATTCTCCTTGCCGATGACAAACAGCACCACAAATAAGGAAGCCAGCGCAAACCTTCGTTTCTTGATGAAATAGAGCAACCATGGCAACATCATGGCAGTCAGTACATTGGAATGGTAGTCATACCCCAAGGCTTGGATGATGCCGAAAGAGAAGAAGAACACTGCTGTGGCCAAGATAGGCATCCAATCATCATCAGCATAAAACCCAATGAGTTTGTAGATGCCCCAACCACCAAGCAACACGCCTACAATCTGCACGATGAGGAGTGTATAAGTTCCAAACACATACACCAGAGGCGACAGCAGCAGCAGGTACAAGTCGAAGTGGTCGCTAAGTATGTTCTGCGGCACATCCTTGAACATGCTGCAATCATCAAAGCGGAAATGCGCATAGTCGTACATCGCATGGGTATAAAGCCCCAAGTCGAGCGTATAGGTCTTAAAGACATAATGGTTGACCAAGGAAATGAGGCAATACACCACCCCGGCGAGGGTGAAAACCGTCGCGAGGGTGATGTTTTTCTGCCGCTTGCCCAAGGTCATTTCCTTCATACGGTGGCAGTTAACCTTCTGCTTGGAACAAGGTGATGATGTTCAGGATCACCTCCGAGGCCTTCATCATGCTCTCGAGCGGCACATACTCCAACTTGCCGTGGAAGTTGTGACCGCCAGCGAAAATGTTGGGGCAAGGCAGACCCATGAAAGAGAGGTTGGCGCCATCGGTACCACCACGGATGGGTTGCACTTTCGGCTTGATATTGGCCATCTCCATCGCCTTAATTGCTCTTTCTACGATAAAGAAATGCGGTTCCACCTCTTGGCGCATGTTGTAATACTGGTGCTTCAGTTCCAATTTTACCACATCGCCATATTTCTTGTTCAAGAACTCTGCAACCGAGGTAATCAACGCCTTCTTTTCCTCGAACTTCTCGCGGTCGTGGTCTCGGATGATGTACGACATCGAGGTCTCCTCCACCGTTCCATTGATTTCGGTCAGGTGGAAGAATCCCTCGTAGCCTTGTGTGAAACGCGGACGCTGCTCCACAGGCAACATGGCGTTGAGTTCCATGGCGATAAGCATGGAGTTCACCATCTTGTCCTTGCCGTAGCCGGGATGGATATTGCTGCCTTGGATGTGGATCTTGGCTCCAGCGGCATTGAAGTTCTCATACTCCAGTTCACCGATTTCACCGCCATCCATGGTATAGGCATATTTGGCGCCAAACTTGGCCACATCAAACTTCACCACACCGCGGCCAATTTCCTCGTCGGGTGTGAAACCAATCTTGATCTCGCCATGCTTGAATTCGGGATGCTCCATCATATACTGGGCAGCATACATGATTTCGGCCACGCCAGCCTTGTCGTCAGCACCAAGCAAGGTCGTACCATCTGTGGTGATCATCGTTTGGCCTTTATACTGTGCCATTTCAGGAAACTCAGAAACGCGCAAGATGATGTTCTTTTCCTTGTTCAGCACAATGTCGTTGCCATCGTAGTTCGGGATGATTTGTGGCTTAATGTCAGCTCCCGAAGCGTCAGGCGAGGTGTCCACATGCGCGATGAAACCGATAGCAGGGATGTCGCGGTCGACATTGGAAGGAATGGTGGCCATCACATAGCCGTATTCGTCCAACTCGGCCTTGATGCCCATGGCTTGAAGCTCATCGCGAAGCATCTTCAAGAGGTTCAACTGCTTGGCAGTGCTGGGTTGTGACTCGGAATTTTCGTCAGAGGTAGTCTCCACGGAAACGTATCTCAGGAATTTATCTAAAAGCTTTTCCATTTTGAAAGGTTTAAATTTGGCACAAAGATAAGCATTTTTTTCGATACCAAATCGCAGATTACAGACCCGAGAAACGATCATTGCTGCACATCCTCACTATGACAGAACTACAACGGAAGTCGACTTACAGACGCTTACAGCCGCATTCGCAGCAGAAATTGCCTGTATTTACGGCCCCGCATTTGCAAGTCCAAAGGGGAGCAGCTTCAGTATATGCTTTCTCGTAGTTTGCGCGCTTGTCGGAATTCTCGATTCTCTCAAGGATACCTTCCATCATTTTCAGATCCTCGCCCTTGCCTGCCGCTAACACCGCGCGCTGATCAAACTCAATTTCCACAAAGAGTCTTACGCCACGTACTGTGTAATGGAGGGAAATCTTCCCGCCCGCAGAACTAGAGTAGTCGTAGCAGAATGACCTTGGGTCTTCCTCAAATCTGAGTCCTCGCCACGACGCCATGTCAATCTTCTCTGCCGCAGCGCGGATCTCCTCTGCCTGCTCTGCACTCAGATTCCATGTAGACACTTCCTTAATAAAGCCGTTAATCTCGGTCCGTTGCAGAATGACCGTCCCATCGGGTTGCCAGATGACTTTCTCGGTGACACTCTTATTGCTGTACCTCGACATACCTGAAGATGACGACCATAAACTGATTTCGCTGATTTCATCATATTTACAGTTACTCATAGTTCACCTCCTTCTTAAACCTTATTTTTATATTCAGGGTTGAATTGTGGTACAAAAGTAATCTTTTTTTGATACAAAAAAAACAAAACCGCGGCAGAATCGCTTCTGCCGCGGCACCATGAAAAAACAACATTACTATATTTAACGCTTTTCAGCGTGTTTTCTAGTACGGTGACGGTCTTTCGCCCACAAGCCGTACACCTCACTGACGTTACCAGCGGTGGTGAAGGCATTGATTTCGTTCTTTCCGAGATACTCCATCAATTTGGAGAACTCGTCGTTGGTGAGCAGGGACTCCAATTCAATCGACTTTTCATTGGTGTATCCTCCAATGACTTCATAAAGGGTGCAACCACGATGGAGTTCGTCGATGATGTAATGGCGTATGCGGTCGTAGTCCTTGGAGACAATGCAGACACGCTTGCGCTGGTTCAAGTTGGCCGTGAACAAATTGACCACCAAACCATTGATCCAAGTGGCAATAAGACCGATGACGACCATCTGGAAAGGGTTGATGGCGAAAGCTGTGAGGCAGATGATGGCACCGGCCACGCTCACCGACTTACCCATGTCGAAGTGCAAGTATTTGTTGACGATCTTGGCCAAAATGTCGAGACCACCCGTGGAGGCGTTGATGGAGAACATCAGCGTTTGGGCTGCACTAAGGATAATCACACAGCAAACCAAGTCGAACCAAGGGTTGCCCATCACGGAGAAGGCTTGGTCGGGGTCAACACCCATATTGACCAAATAGTCATTGGGAGTTTTAAAATTCTCCCAAGGATAGATCCATTCGCAGACCTTAGTCATGGGACCTAGGATTAAAGCGCAGTAAACTGTCTTCAGTCCGAATTCCTTGCCAATGAGCAGATAAGCCAAAATCAGCAGGATAGCGTTGATGATGGTAATCATCATCGACAGACTAATGTTGACTCCCATACCATTGAAAATGTTGGTCAACACGATGGAGAGACCCGAGATGGAACCCACAATCAGCTTACTAGGAACGAGGAAATAATAGACGCAAACACCAGTCATGAACATGCCGAAAGTCATGATCAGCAACTCGACCCAGAACTTTTTGCTGACCAAAGCCTGGCCAACTTCCTTCATTATGTCGTTAAATTTTTTCATAAATTTTTGATTTATAAATTCTTAAACAAAATCTTGCCCTCAATTTTTGAGGCTGCAAAGGTCGGAATTCTTTTTGAGATAAAGAAGGGTTTTCAATAAATATTTATCTTTGCAAAAAATTCACGGAATGACCCTGCTCGATTGGCTCCCAATTACAAAGAAAGAGATAGACCTTCGAGGTTGGGACGAGGTGGACGTGGTGTTCGTCACAGGCGATGCCTACGTTGACCACCCCGCCTTCGGGGCAGCCGTCATAGGAAGAGTTTTAGAGCATAACGGTTTCCGCGTGGCACTTATCCCGCAACCCAATTGGCGCGACGACCTGCGCGACTTCAAGAAATTCGGCAAACCAAGACTATTCTTTGGGGTTTCGGCAGGTTGCATGGACTCGATGGTGAACCACTACACAGCGAACCGTCGTTTACGCAGCAACGATGCCTACACGCCTGGCGGCGAGGCGGGATTCCGCCCCGACCGTGCCACCGTGGTCTATTGCAACATCCTCAAGCAACTCTATCCTGATGTGCCTGTCATCATCGGAGGCATTGAGGCATCGTTGCGCCGCGTAACGCACTATGACTATTGGGACGACTGCTTGAAACCTAGCATCTTGGTTGACGCAAAGGCCGACTTGGGCGTGTATGGCATGGGCGAACTCACCATGGTAGAAATCGCCAAAGCCATCCAAAACGGCAAAAGCGTCAGCGAACTGACCGACATCAAGCAGACCTTCTTCTTACAGGACAAAAAAGACCCATTGCCCGATTTTGATGGTGAGACCATCGAACTCGTCTCGCATGAAGTCTGCCTGAAAGACAAGAAGAGGTACGCCTCCAATTTTCGCCACATCGAAGAGGAATCCAACAAGAAACACGCTGCTCGACTAATACAAGACATTGGGAATCAGCGACTAATCATCAACCCACCACTACCCACATTCACAGAGGAGCAAATTGATGCTTCGTTTGACTTGCCTTATACCCGTCTGCCCCATCCGAAATATGCCAAGCGAGGCACTATACCGGCCTACGAGATGATACGACACTCTGTCAACCTGCACCGAGGCTGCTTTGGCGGCTGCGCCTTCTGCACCATCTCGGCGCATCAAGGCAAGTTCGTCGCTTCGCGCAGCAAGGAATCCATCATGCGTGAGGTGGAGCAAGTGACCCAAATGGAGGACTTCAAAGGCTACATCAGCGACCTGGGCGGTCCGTCGGCCAACATGTACCGCATGAAAGGCAAGGACGAACGCCTATGCGAAAAATGCGCACGTCCCACTTGCCTACAGCCCACCGTCTGCAAAAACCTTAACACCGACCACCACCCGCTCATCGAGATATATAAAGAGGTGGACGCACACCCGAAAGTGAAGAAAGCCACCATCGGGTCTGGCATACGTTACGACCTGTTTCTGCACGACAGCACGCCCGAAGAAAACAAGGCCATGGGGTACGATGAATACTTCCGCCAATTGGTGACCCGTCATGTCAGCGGACGACTGAAAGTTGCCCCAGAACATACCAGCGATGCTGTGTTGAAACTCATGCGCAAGCCCAAGTTCGACATGTTTGTCAAACTGAAGAAGAAGTTCGACCAAATCAACGAGAAAGAGCATCTCAACCAGCAACTGATTCCTTATTTTATCTCCTCGCACCCCGACTGCTACCTCGAAGACATGGCAGATTTGGCAGTCAAAACCAAGGAGTTGGGCTATCATTTGGAACAAGTGCAGGACTTCACGCCTACCCCTATGACCTTGGCTACCGAAATCTATTATTCGGGTTATGACCCTTACACTTTGGAACCCGTCTTTTGTGCTAAGACCAAAGAGGAGAAACTGGCCCAACAACGCTTTTTCTTCTGGTACAAACCCGAGAACCGTGAGTGGGTAAAAAACGCCTTACGGCGCATTGGACGTGTGGATTGGATTAAACTGCTGTATAAACGTTGAGCGTTGCTAGTTTTCAATTAGCAGTTATTTAAAGAGCAGCCTTGGATAATGCGTTCAGTTGTCATCAAACCAACAATTGACTACGTCTAATCGTAGATTTAAACAATTAAACAATAAACATTCAACACTTCAACAATATTCCGTACTTTTGCAGCAAATTTCATAAACTAAAAACAAAGCAATGAAAAAACACCTCATCGGAGCCATCGTGCTCATCGCAGCCCTCGCCTTTTCCGGTTGCAACAACACTGAAAAAAAAGAAAAGAAAGAAATGGAACAAAAAACCGACAATACTGAAGTTGAAAACCAAAAGCCGGTACTTCCCAATCGGTTGCTCATTATCGTCGACCCGCAAATCGACTTCACCACGGGCAGCTTGTCCACAGCCAAAGGTCCCGCATCCATGGACTACCTCGCCAAGGCCTTGAGCAATGGCGCATGGAAAAACTATGGTTGGATTGTCGTCACGCAAGATGCCCATCCTGCCAACCACAGCTCTTTTGTTGAACAAGGCGGCGATTTCCCGCCCCATTGCGTGCAAGGCACCGAAGGCATGAACGTTTACCCTGCCCTTCAAGAGGTTTTGAATTCCATCACGCCTGACATCCCCAACATCCATTATATGCAAAAGGGTGATCTTGCAGAAAAAGAAGAGTTTAGCATCTTCCAAAACGAACGCAGCGGTGAGAAACTGCGCAAGACTATTGAGGACAACGGATTTGAAGGCATCGACATCTGTGGCATTGCCACCGACTATTGCGTCTACGAGACCACCAAAGATTTGATGGCGTTCTATCCTGCCAAGCAGATTCGCATCGTCACCAACTGCCTTGCTGCCGTCGACGACAACGACACCAAACTCGCCGACCTGATGAAGGAAAACGGTATCGAAGGGATTGAATTCTAATCTTTTTGACGCGAGACTTCGAGACGCGAGACACGAGACAGGGTGCCTGAACCCGTCGAAGGCCCCGTGTCCCGTAGTCCCGCGTCCCGCGTCAAAAGAGTTATGAGCAAATTCAAATCATTCCTACAGCGCAAGGGCGTCGACATGACCTGGAAGGCCTATTTTGTCGACGCTCTTGGCGCTATGGCCTTAGGGTTGTTCGCCTCATTGCTTATCGGCACCATCTTCCAGACCCTGGGCGACAAGACGGGCATTGAGGCCTTCGCCACCATTGCCAAATACGCCAAGGCGGCTACGGGTGCCGCCATCGCTGTGGCCATCGCCTACAAACTCAAATGCGAGGGTTTGGTGCTGTTCAGTGCCATCGCCGTTGGCATTGCTGGCAATGAATTGGGCGGACCTATGGGAGCCTATGTCGCAGTGATTGTGGCTGCTGAATTGGGCAAAATCGTCTACAAGGAAACCCAAGTCGATATCCTTGTCACTCCTGCCGTTGTCATCATCAGCGGCGTACTGATGGCCTACGCCGTCGGCGCTCCAATCCAAAAGGTAATGACGGCGCTCGGCGCCTTTATCGAAAAGGCCACCCAAATGCAACCCTTCCTTATGGGCATCATCGTCTCCGTAGTCATCGGAGCGGTGCTCACTTTGCCCATCAGTTCGGCAGCCATTTGCCTTGCCATCGGTTTGGGTGGCATCGCTGGAGGTGCTGCCACGGCTGGCTGCTGCGCCCAAATGATTGGGTTTGCCATCCTAAGCTTCAAGGAAAACCGCTGGGGCGGTCTTGTGGCACAAGGTCTCGGCACCTCGATGCTGCAGATGGGCAATATTGTGAAGAACCCTAAGATATGGATTCCCGTACTCCTCACTGCCGCCATTACCGGCCCTATCTCCACCTGCATTTTCCACTTGGAAAACATCCCGATCGGCTCTGGCATGGGCACTTGCGGTCTCGTCGGGCCCATCGGCATCTATACCGCCATGCCTGAAGGTGGCATGAACATGTGGATAGGCATGGGGGTGGTCTGCTTCGTATTACCTGCCGTGCTCACATGGGTCTTTGGGCTGATATTGAGAAAGATCGGATGGATTAAGGAAGGCGACCTCAAAATCGACTGCTAATGCCGAAAAAGCCCGCCCAACCACTTACACCCGACCAGGTCCTTGACAAAATGGCCAAGTATTGCGCCTATCAGGAACGTTGTGTAAAAGACGTGAGAGACAAGTTGAAGACCTTCGACATCCCCGAAGAGGAAAAGACAAGAATCCTTGATTATCTGTTGGATAATCGTTTCGTCGATGATGAGCGGTTTGCGAAGGCTTTTGTTCGAGGCAAAGTCAACCAAAGCGGTTGGGGCGTGAACAAGATCCGTTTCCACCTTATGCAGAAAGGCATCGCCAAGGAACTCATCGATGAAGCCCTTGGGCAGACCGACGAAGAGGTCTACCGCCAACGGCTCATCGACATCCTCAAGACAAAATCCAAGACCATAAAAGCCGCCAACGACTTCGAGAAAAAGCGCAAACTGGCCGCCTACGCTATGCAAAAAGGCTTCGAAGGGGTTTTGGTTTGGGAGGTTTTGAAAAGTCTGGATTGAGTTAAAACGAAAACAAGTAACACTTCACATACTGCCAACGACGACTCTGCAGATCATCCTTGGAAATCAGAAAGTTGAGCATCCCACAGTCGTAGAAACGCAGTTTCCAATCGTCACTTTCGTCGATCTGTAGGAGCGAGAGCATTCCAGGCATGGCCTCGCGCACTTCGTCGATGTATGGCATGCCGAGCAAACGGGTGCTGTATTCGGGCTTCGCCTCGTAAGTGAACGTAATGCTTTCGGCGGGCAGACCAAAAGGCGACCCGTCTTCAAAAACGATTTTGTGGGTGTGAAGCTCCTTGCAGTCAGGGGCATAAAGCACTTTGAAACAAGGGGATTCCCATTCGCCCATGCCGGGAGACACAATGGCATCAAGATTGCCGAGGAAATAGTCCAAAGCGGCAAAAAAGTAAAGCATCCCTTCGTGCGGGAGCAGGTTCTCTTTGTCGAAAGGTGCTATCTCGTCGCAACGTATCTGACAGATGAACGTGAGCGGGTCGTCATATTCTTCGCCGTCGTCGTTGACAGGTACTTCGGGATAGTCGAGGTTGTCGGGCATGTCGGGGAAGCCCCACCATTTGCTTTTTCCGAACAGGTCGGCATCGGTTTTTTGTGTCGTTATCTTGATCATAGTTTACAGTTTTGCCAGAATGATTGAAACGTTGTCATAGCCTCCTGCCTCACAAACTTTTTCCTTAAGTTTTTCTGCGAGGCCTATTTCCATGCCATTGGCGGTGATGCCCTCGTTGAGTATGGCTTCTATCTCATCGTCGGTGAGCATGTCGGTGAGTCCGTCGGAGCAAATCAGGATCACGTCGCCTTCGATAATCTTGTTGGTGATGTCGTCGGTGAGTATCTTGCCGTCGAGTCCGCCGCCGAGGCAGTTAAGGAGTGCCTTGCTTGCTTGAGGATTGCCGGTAATGCCACGCTGGGTTTGGTCGGTAGTCAGTTGTTTCAAAAACCCGCCACGGAAGCGGTAGGTGCGGCTGTCGCCAGCGTTGATAAGATATATCTTGCCGTAATGCCACACCACGCCAGTCAGGGTGCATCCCATGGGTTTTGATTGCCCTTGGTCGTAGGCCGCGACGTTGAGTTTGCAGGATATGTATTTGCCAGCCTCGCTGATGTCGTCGCAGAATGTGTCGGGCTTGATATCGTTCATGACGAATTGCTCCTTCATCTCGTCAAGCGTGATCTCGCTGGCCACTTCGCCTTTTTCGTGACCTCCCATGCCGTCGGAGACAAACAAGTAGAAAACGGAGTTTCCCTGCACGTCAACAGTGATGTTGAGGGCATCGTTGCGGAGGAAGATTCCTCCGATGGAAAGGGCGTCTTCGTTGTTTTCGCGTACCATTCCTTTGTTGCATATCGCTTGTATATCTATCTTCATTGCACGTTGAAGTCTATGGTTGCTATGGTTAATGTATCGCCTATCCGTATGGGTGTTTCCATGCCAGTGGTAAGTCTTATACCATTGACGAAAGTGCCGTTAGTGGAGCCGACGTCGATGACCACCCACCCTGTCGCTGTTTTTTTGAACATGCCGTGTCGTCCGGAGATATATTGGCATGAGGCGAATTCCGGGTAGATGCCCGATGTACGTCCAAACGGTCCTTCGCGGAGTATCAGAGTCCAGCCGTTGCCGACGATTTTGGTAGGTCCGGCTGGTGCCCTTGTTCCACTGATTGCCGTGCGTTGCGGTCCATCGTTAGGTTGAGGTTGTGGCGGCACAGGTTGTGGTTGAGCCATGGTTCCGTTGAGATATTTCCTTCCGGGAACAAGGTCGCTGCCGCATACCGGACATTCGCGGGTACGGTTGGGTTTAGGGCGTTTGCAGTCGGGGCACCACATCAGTTCGGTGCCACATTGGTCGCAGAAAGCGCTGTCGTCAGGTATCATGGCCCGGCAGTTAGGGCATTGTATCATAACACATCCTCCATTTTAATCGTTTTACGTTCTTCAGCTGTAGGGTTGCCGCCTTCTTCAGCGAGGCGCATGGCCAGGTTGCTCTTGACTTCGTCGAAGAGGTTACGAGCCTCGCGTCCGTTGCCGAAAGTGCGGCCACGATTGTTGTACATCATCGTGAGTTTGCCGCGCACGGCGTTCTCAGCCATCATGTCGAGGATATAACCTCCTTTGCGTGCGTGAATCATGAAAATGTCGAACAGTTCATCTGGCGAGTAATCCTCGAACACGATGCGGTTCTGCTTGGGGAAGCGCGACTCGAATCCGCTGTTCTCTGCCAGGAACTTCTGCATCTCGAAGGAATAGCCTGCGGCGATGCAGACGAACTTGCCACGGTCGTTCTCCAAACGAGCCACCAAAGCCTCTAAAGCCACTTTGCCGTAACCTTCGGCAAGCTGGTAAGCCTCGTCAATGAAGAGGATTCCTCCCATTGCGGTATCGACCACATTTGAAGTGATGGCCTCCGTATCACCCAAGTAGCGACCTACGAGGTTAGCCTTGCCAACTTCCACAACATTGGGAGACGGGAGTGCGCCCATGGAATAGAGTATCTTGCCCATGAGTCGTGCCACGGTGGTCTTGCCCGTGCCTGGGTTGCCAAGGAAGAGATAGTGTCCGAGTGGAATCTCGGGTCGGCGGTTTTCGACGCGGGCACTCTCAATCTCGTTGTTGATGGTGTGAGCGAGCTTCGTGAGCGATGCTTTGACACCACCCAGACCGATGAGCTGGTTGAGCTCCTCAAGACATTCGCTGATGGACACCTTTTCAGGCTCCACGTAGGGTATGTCATCGATGTAGGCTGTTTGCAGGAACTCAGGAGTCCATTGGTCAAAAGGCACTGAAGCGATGCGGTTGTTGATGTTGGTCTTGGTCTCTGCCACTTTCTTCATGGCCTCGCCTGCGTTGCCGAACTTATCGTCTTTCATGGCCACCATGTTACGGAACATGTTGAGGACCTTCATGCGCACGGTGTCGTCGGCGAGAGAGAAATTGTATTTCTTGGCCTTTGCTGCCCTTTCATAGATTTCAAGGAGTTCCTCGGCGGTATAGTCATCGATGTGAATGGTGTGGGAGAAACGACGTTTCAGGCCAGGGTTGGAATTCATAAAGGCAGCCATCTCCTTGGGGTAGCCGGCGCACACGACAACGAATTTGCCAGCTTCGTTTTCCATACGTGTCATGAGTGTCTGCACGGCCTTTTTGCCTTCCGAGCTGGTGCTACGTCCAGCCTCGTCCATCGGTTCGAGGTCATAGGCCTCGTCGAGGAAGAGCACACCGCCCATTGCCTCAGTGATGGCCGCATCCATGAGTTTGTCTGACTCGTTGAGATACAAGCCTATGATGTCTTTTGGCACCTTCTCCGTAACCTTGTCGGTGCTGGTAACGCCGAGGGCCTTGAATATCTTGCCAAAGATACGCGCCACGGTGCTCTTTCCAGTGCCTGGGTTGCCCGTTAGGATGAAATTGTACTTGGTGAGTCCTTCTTGCGCCATGCCCAATTCAATGAGACGTTTTTGCACCGCGATCTCTTGGGCGATGCGGCGAATGGCTTCCTTCACCGATTTCATCCCCACAAAACCATCGAGCTCTTTCATCACGTCCTCAACGGAAACCTCATGGGTGTCGGCCTCGCCTACGATGTCGGCGTAGGTGAATTGGTTTTCGACATAGTCAGGCTGCTGTTTGCGCAGACGGTGGCGTTTCAGCGCCAAGTCGAAGGCGTTGCGCACATCGCGGGCGTTGCCGAAGGTGTCGGTGCGACGCAGATACATCCTTTCGAAGACCTTGGGAAGCATCTCGTTGGCTCTGGCATCAAGGGTGAAAATGGTGTCCTCGTCGTTGCGGGTGAGCATCATGCGGAATAACTGCTCCAGTTCTTTGGGGCTGTAGTCGGGGAACTCTATCGTGACATTGCAGCGCGACTTGATGCCTTCGTTCATGCGGACGAGTTTGTCCATGTCCTTGGTATAGCCAGCGAGGATGCAGACGAATTCGCCCTTGCGGTTTTCGAGTATGGGCAACAAGGTGTTGACGGCATCCATGCCAAAGCCGCCTCCATCGTCGGAAGCGAAAGCGTAAGCCTCATCGATGAAAAGTACGCCGCCCATGGCTTTGTCAACCGTGGTCTTCACGTTGAGTTCGGTATCTCCTAAATGGTTGCCAATCATCTCTTTGGCCGACACTTCGACGAATTGTCCCGTCGGCAGTGCGCCGATGGCGTTGAGAATCTCTCCAAACTTGCGTGCAAAAGTAGTCTTGCCCGTGCCAGGGTTACCAGTAAAGATGAAATGGTCTTTCAGCAGCTTCTCTGTCATGCCTTTCTCTCTTCTTTCCTTGACGTTGCTCACGATGGCCCTGATCTCGTCCTTCACGCTTTGCAAGCCGATGTAGTGGTCAAGTTCTCTCAATATCTGCTCTTCCGTCTTGGGGACGAATATCTTATCGTCATCAATGTCAACAGATTCGACAAGGTCGCTGTTGCGCAATTTAGCACTGACACACAGGTCGTTGGCCACTTTCTCGGCGAGTCGCCCATTGACGTATGTCAGCTCTTTCTGGCGCATATACCATGCAAAGTGGGCACGCAGCTTGGGCAATGCCTCGTCGGCGACATCGATATGTTTCCCTTTCTTCAACATGGCCATGGTCAGGTTGACAAGGTCGTCGATGGAGAAGGAGTCCAACTTGAAACGAAACTCAAAGAGGCCTGCCACGTCTTTGTTGTTTTCAAGGAAGTTGGTCATGTCGTTATAGTCGCCGCTCAATATGACGATGGGAGCCTTGCCGTTTTTCATCTTGTCGAACAGCTTGTCGAGTTCGCCCACACGGTCGGCCTTGGTGGTGGGAAGCAGTTTCTGGGCGTTGTTAACCACCAGTATTCCGTTTTGCAGGGCAGAAATGTTCTCGTCGAATTTGCCAAGGAACTCGTTCCACTCCGAGGCGGCCACCTCTTTGACGGGCTTGTCGGTGAGGCCAGCCTTGACCATCATGTCGGCAATGATCATGGTCATGTAGTGTTTGCCCGTCCCGGCATCGCCCATGACGAGGCAGTCGAGACCTACTTGGTTGCCCATCGAGGCGAGTTGCTTGGCCACTTTCAGGGTCTTGGTCAGCTTGTCGAACTCGGCCTGCATGGTCTTCTTGCCGATGATGCCTATCTCATCGGCTACGGTTATCTTTTCGCCGCAGAAACGACAGAACTTCGCCTCATCGCGGTTGGTCTTGTGGCATTTTTCACATGTTTTCATGATTCAGCATAAATTGTTTTAAAACAGGTGCTTATTCTCCGGCGTGTTTCGCCTCGGGGTCAAACATCTTCTTCAGTGACTTGTCGCCCACCACGCCATCGGCTGTCAGCTTGTTGTCCTTTTGAAAGCCTTCACGGCGATGGTTGTGGCGTCGTCGAAAGTTTCGGACACTTCGCCCTCAAAATAACCCAACGGCTTGAGGCGCTTCTGTATGGCAGTCACGGCCTCACCCTTGCTCCCTTTTTGGAGGGTCCAAGTAATCGTCGGCATGGCAATGGTTTCTTCAACTTCAACCGCTTTTTCATCGACCTGATCCCAGCCAAATGTGTGCGCTATTTTTTGCATGAACGGGTTCTGTGTTTCAGATCCCCCTCGCGGGAGAAGCATGCTGAAGCTCCATAGCAGTATCGAGGCTCCGATGAAGATGAGGACAAACAGGCGACGTCTTGTAAGGTCGTGTTTCCATGCGTCGATGTAGGTGTCGTCAACCATGCCGTTGAGTGAGGAGTCGAACTCGTCCTCATCGCTGTAGGCGTAGTAGAGCGGCTCAAGAATATATTCCTCAAAGTCAGGCTTGTCGAACTTGCGCGCTTTCTTGGCGTATTCACTCTTGTTGAAAACGGTCAGGATGGTGAACGTAATCAGTGCCGCCAACACGACGACCAAGTAGAAATACAAGATGAATTGCCCGAGGAATTTCACCAAGAAAAAGACCGCTGCGGCTCCAACCACACCTATGATGATCGGTATCAAGCAGCCATCGGAATCAAGGATGAAATAAAGTATGGCTCCAAGGACAAGACCCACTGGCCAGATCCAGTTTTCTAACTTGAAGCCTGAAGTATCGATGATGGGATGCTTGATGATGTTGACCACCAGCACAATGGCGAGAGCGGTGAGCGGCACTACACCCAAAAGCATCGACAAGAGGAATTGTATCGCGTTGCGTCGGCTCTGCTTGCCTATCTTGCCCTTGCCCTCGCTTACGATGCGCTTGGCTTCAGCATGGGCTTCCTCGAAACGCTGTACGGCCGTGTCTTTAGGGTCAATCTTACTGACATCCTCAAGGTATTCATGCAGGAGTTTCTCGTAGGTGAATTGCGGTTTAAGATTGACGTTGGGGTCTTCGTGATGCTGCACTGCAAGCCATCCCCGCAAGCCACGTTCCTCGTATTCTTTTTTGAGGGTCTTTTTTGAGAACTTGAACAATTCGCTCACCGTGGTCACATCGGCATCCTCGTCTTCGAGATGATAGACGGGGTCGATGCCAAAGCCCTTGATGACCCTCATCCATGCCACTTGCTGGAGATACTCCTCGTCTTTGGGTCCGGCTTTCTTTTTGTTGTCGTCGTTATAAATGTCGAGACAAGAGTCCAGCCAGCTCAACTGTTTTGTAAAACGCGTCCCTTTGGTTCGCATGAAGTCGGCGAGGTAGTTAGGACCATCTTTTTTCGGTTTCGTGAAATTGAGGGCTATGCCCATCAGGGTATTCAAGGTTGTTTTCCAATATCTCGGGTCGTCTCTTTTTTGAGAGTCAGCTAATACGGCATCGCCATCGCCATAATAGGTGTTCCACCAAACATTGTAGGCCTTGTTGATGACGCGCGCCAGTCCTTCTTGAGTCATGGCATAGTCGGGGTCGTTGGGGTCGTTGCAAAGATTGATGTCCGACAAAGGGTCGATAGTTTGTATGCGAAGCATGTCGGTGAAGATGCTGACGCCATCTTTGGGTAACGTATCAGCCAAGGAGCTGTTTCTCGACCTGACCCATTCCAAGAATAACGTACCGCTAAAGAAACCATCTTCGGGTATGGCACGGTTGCAGAAATCCGACACATCCTTTAACGTATCCGCGGTGCATTGCACCTCTTCACCGGTAGTTCTGTCGATACCATCAAGGGTGATTCCCTTATCGGGGCAGATGGCGAAAATGGCTGCTATCACGCCACCGTTTTGGTCTTTTTGGTAACGGTTTTCAACGATGTCGTCCAAGCGGGCTTGCAGTTCGGGATAATCGGAAAGCCACTGGTTGAGCTGGCCTTTGTAGAGGTAACGCGCAGCAAGGTCGATGTCATCAATCATGAAGTCGGTCAGGTCCTCAAAGGTGTGTGCTGTCTGATGTTTTGAAGTGCTGTAAACGATGTTAAGGTCGGCCAAGATCTCGTCTTCCTCCACAGGCACGTCCTTTCCATTTAGGTAGGCGTCTATCGACTTGAAGTCCCATCGCTTTTCAGGGGTTTTGATGAGCAATCCCCTCAGTATCCGGTTCAGCGGGTCAGGAATTTCGTCGGGGATTTCGACAGCACCCTTTATTTTGCGCAGTGAGCTTTCTTCTTCGGCACGCAAAATGGCCTTCTCGCCTTTCCATAAAGAGAGTATGGTCATGCCGAGTGAGTAAAAGTCGGCCTTGGGTGTCATCTCACTCCAAATGTCCCCATGGTCATCCTTGGTGGCGTTGTCTTCCTTATAGATTTCGGGAGCAGCATAGACTGGGGTGCGGTTACGCTTTGTCACGCAGTATTTGCGCAGGATGCCGTTCTTGGTCTCTGTTTTCAGCAAGTCTGCTATGCCAAAGTCGCATAGTACGCAGCTCCAAGTGTTGGGATCCTTGATGAGGATGTTGGCAGGTTTCACGTCTTTGTGCAATACGTTGACCTCGTGCATCTTATCGAGGCTCATGGCGATGCTATAGGCGATGAGCAATATGGCTTGAGCTTTCTTTTCGTGTTTAGGGTCATCAGCAAAGTTGAAGTTGGTGTTTGCCGCGCTTTTGCCTTCGACAAACTCCATGAGTTCGAAGGTGTCGCCGTATGCCTCGATGTCAACGATACAGTCTTTGCCCTTCAGCGGCTGCAAAGCATCCAATACCTTCACATTTGTTTGGGATTCGTTGTTGCAGAGCTTCAGGGCATAAATCTTTTTGCCTTCCTTCACTTTGAATATGTCGCCTTCGGCGCCACTACCGATGCATTCCGTTATGGTGCAGTTGTGGCCGCCTACCGTAACGTTGTCACCTACTTTGCACATGGAGCCAGATATGGATTGGCCTTTAGATCCTGTTGCCCTGCCTGGAGCGGTGGCAGTTTTCTGCGGTGCCGTAGCGGTTTTCTGCGGTGCTGTAGCGGTTTTCTGTGGCGCAGTTGCCGTTTTCTGAGGTTCCGTTGCAGGATTATTATGATTATCTTCCATGTTTTTATGTAAATATTATTCTATTCTCTTATACACTTTCTTCTGTTTCTCCACTTCTTCTTCACGTGTTGCCCATACATCGACGGTCCTCGTGGTATAGTATCCGCCATATTCTTTAACAGCGCAATCTTCCGGACAATTGTGGAAAATTTGGCATCTGTAGCATACCCATCCCAATATCTCCTTTTGTCTGGCGATGTAAGAGACAGTCACTTTCTCTTTGTATGTCTCCATGACCGCCACTTTGCGGGCGGTGGAGTAGTTACGTTGTTCTTGTGGCGTGCTACCAGCTGGAGGCACCATCGAAGCCAGCACCTTGTTGGCTTCTTCCATCATGCGTTGGTATTCGGTTTGTATTTCCTCGCGGCTTCGCGATGTGTTCTGTTTAGGTTGTACCTTGGGTTTTTCGGCAGGTTTGAAGCCCACTTTGCCCATCAGCTCACGCAATCGCAGTTCTTTCTCTGTAGGCTCATGCGGGGTGTCGTCGGTGATATCATCCTCCTCGATGGCGTTTTGCATCTCGGCTTCGAGTTCTGCCATCTTGACCAAGATACTGACGGCTTCCTGCACCTTAGGGTCGGCCTTGGCCTTCTCGACAGCCTTGCGTGCCGCACGTGAGAGGGGACGGTTGCACTTGCGGCAGAAGCTCCTGAAGTTGAGGGTGCCGCAATCGGGACAGGTAATGCCTTCGGAGGGCATTCCGCATTCAGGGCAGTCGATGTCGTTAGCGGTCATGTTCGCACCGCAGAAGGTGCAGTATT
>JAEEGG010006927.1_pt1 | contig 26412 bp, 17 predicted proteins | sample 9134161 | NCBI WGS metagenome assembly JAEEGG01 (sample SAMN16246543, study PRJNA631951) | gut metagenome | biome: gut microbiome; feature: rumen; material: CR-attached | host: Bos | place: Iran: Karaj | collected 2018-10 | reverse complement strand
CGGCTGCGGTGATGACTTGATGAAGAAGAATCTGGCCGAGGACGACTTGGAAAGTCTTGTCATCCAGCAGATTGAGTTCTGCAACATCATCCTGCTCAACAAGGCTTCCGAAGTCACGCCTGAGGAGCTAGGTCGTGTGAAGAGCATCATCCGCACTTTGCAGCCCACCGCCGAAATCATCACTTGCGACTATGGCGACGTCGACTTCGACAAGATCCTCAATACTAAGATGTTCGACTTCGACAAGGTGGCTACCTCCGCCACTTGGATCAAGGAAGTAGAAGGTGCCGTTGTTGACGACGATGATGAAGATGAACATGAACATGAGCACCATCATCACGATGACGACGATGATGATGACGAACACGAGCATCACCACCATCATCACGACCATGACGATGATGACGAGGAAGAAGAGCACGGACATCACCACCATCATCACCACGACCACGAAGGCGGCGAGGTGGAGGAATACGGTATCGGCACTTTCGTATACTACCGTCGCGAGCCGTTCAACATGGCGCGTTTCGATGAGTTTGTGGCGCGCAAGATGCCGAAGAATGTCATTCGTGTGAAGGGCATCTGCTATTTCAAGAACGAATACGACAATTGCTACATCTTCGAGCAGGCGGGTAAGCAGGTGCAGTTGCGCGATGCAGGCTTGTGGTTTGCCACCATGCCTGCCAACGAGCTAGCCATGATGATGGATCGCGAGCCCACCCTCCGTCGTGACTGGGACGACACCTACGGTGACCGCATGCAGAAGCTCGTCTTCATCGGGCAGCATCTGGATAAGGATGCCTTGGTAAAGGATCTGGATGCTTGCTTGACGAGGTAAAAACTGCATTTTATCGGAATATAATTCCAAAAAATATGCATTTTATCGGAATGTAGTTCCTAAAAAATGACATTTTATCGGAATAATTCAAAAATAGTTGTATCTTTGCGGCATAAAATGCCGTAATTATGATAGACGAAAAGACTCTTATTCAAGTACTTGCAGAGCAGAAAGAGGATGTTCTTGGCTTTCAACCTCAGTCATGGGTTGACCGCAAAGAGGAAGACTTGTTTGAGTTTGAAAGCTCGTTGGCCCAAGTGGTGATAGGTGTGCGCCGCAGTGGAAAATCCACATTATGCCATAAAGTATTGAAAGGGCAGGGGATAGCGTATGCGTATGCCAATCTTGATGATGACCGGTTGTCGGGAATGCAAACTGAGGATCTCAACACATTGCTTTCGTGTCTATACCAGCTTTATGGTACTGACGTTCGCTATGTTTTCTTGGACGAAATACAAGATGTTGACGGATGGTATCTTTTTGTCAATAGGTTGTTGCGTAGTGGCATGCATGTTTTTGTGACAGGGAGCAATGCCAAGTTGCTCAGCGGTGAGTTGGCGACTCATTTGACGGGTCGCTATAACGAAATACGACTGTATCCTTTTTCTTATTGTGAGTATTGCGCTATGAATAAGATAGATACGGTTGCCATTACCACAAAAGCAGAGGCCGAACGCAAAAGTGCTTTCATGGAATACATCAATACGGGAGGGTTCCCTGAAATGTTGGCTATGAATAACAAACGAGGCTACGTGCAAAGTTTGTTGGATGCCGTATTGCAAAAAGACATACAGCGGCGCTTCAAGATACGCAACATGGACGCTTTGAAGAAAACCGCCTATTATCTGATAGCCAATGCCTGCCAAATCGTCAATTATGAGGAGCTGTCGGAAGTGTTGGGTGTGACGGACAAGACGTTAAGGAAGTATGTAGATTATTTGCAGCAAGCATTTTTGATACAATTGTTGCCGAAGTTTTCTTATAAAAGTCGCGAGCGGATACAAGGTGAGAAATCATACGTTGTTGACACGGGACTCGAAAACAACCAAAGCTATTCCATGGCAGGGAAAAACATAGGATGGCGTTTGGAGAATGTGGTCTACATTGAGTTGTTGCGTCGATGCACGAAGGAATTTCTTGATGTATATTATTACAAGCCTACATCCCGTTCGAAAGAGGTGGATTTCGTTGTCTGCAACCGTAACCGACCTGTTGAATTGATACAAGTGGCATTCGACATTGAGAAAGAGAAAGCCCTTAATCGTGAGACCTCAGCCATGTTGAAAGCCTCGCAGGACTTGAAATGCGACAACCTTACCCTAGTCGCGTTTTCGCCTACAAGAGAAATTGAGGCCGATGGCACCAAAATACATATTGTTTCTGCCATTGACTGGTTGTTGGAGTGAAGAGTGGATGGAATTGATGGCGGAGGCGAGACTTCCCATTGTTGATAACTTTTATGGCTTAGTCCTTGCGAATTGCGGAGACGTTATCTATTTTTGCAGCATTATAATACTAATTTGTATGGCAATCATTAAATTCATTTCTGGAATTGAATGTTGTTTGTATATTGATACACAGTTTATTGAAGAATTACATGCAAATGTGATGCTGAAAGTGCCGTTGGAATCAGGTTCGTATCTTGTTGAGATAAAAGATTTTGAAAATGTTACTCTAAAAAGATATGAACTGATTGTCAATACGACAGACACTCAGATTTTGCAAGATTTACAAGAAAAGGATAAGCATGAGTTTATGTGTCTAGGTCGATGGTTCGAATACATAGGATGCGATAATAAAACAATTCTTGTTAAAGACGATAAACGTTTTTTTGTGATTTCAAGAAAGGATTTTACAATTCAGAATGAATATTTTGATGCTGGATATGATGGGTTGGGGCAATTGATTCCAGTTTATAAGGAAATTGGATTTGATGATGTGTATGGTTATATTGACAAAACTGGTCAAGAAATTATTCCATTAATATATGATTTTGCGTGGAATTTTGAAAACAGTGGATATGCAAAAGTTAATAGATTCGGTGCGACTCATGCGGTAGATTTATTTGGAAATCTTTACAAGTATATGCCTCACCCGGACGAAGTAAAAGGGAATGTAGAGATGCTGTCAAAAGAGGAATGCTTTCATAGAGGTTTTGATGTGTTGGGATTATATCCAGTTAAGGAAGGAAATTTTTGGGGATTAGGATGTGACGAAAGAAGAATAAATAATGGCAGCGACACAAATAAGATTATGTTATTCAAATGCGATAGAATACTTTTTTTTTCAGGTGATTTTGCGCAGTGGTTCTTGGCTTATAAAAAAGGGAAAGTGTGCAATTTTGTAGTTCAACTTGTGAAAGACAAAGAAGGAGACACCTACTCGTTTGAAGCAGACTGCATTGAACCAATTGTTGAGGCTCCAAATGATTGCAGAGAAGTTGATCGTTTAATAATCAAGAAAAACAGAAAGTATGGTGTTGTTACTATATATGGGAAAATGATATTGCCTATTGAATTTGATGCAGTTATTCCTGCGATGATTAATGAAGATGACGGGTGGGTCTGGAATGTTGTTAACATAGGTTATATTATTAAAAAAGATGGGAAATATGGACTGGTGAACTATGAGGCGAAAACTATTTTACCTATTGAATTTGAGTTGATTGCCGATGCTGGGATAAATAGAGCAATGCCAATAATAAATAATATAAAACGACAAGGAAACTATTTCTTACTTAGAAATAAGGGGAAATATGCTTTGTTCTGCTTATCTTCCGAGGAATATCTGCTCCCATTCGAGTATGAAGACATCACTGTGCTAAATCCCATATCTGGAAATTCCATTTTGTTAGTGAAGAAAAAAGATAAATCAAGTTATTATTCTTTTAATGAAGAAGGTAAGATTGTTGAGATTGTTGATGTCGTTTTGGATAATATGGCTTTTTAAGAGAGAATGTATATTAGCTCATTTATATAAGACCAATACAATCATATTGCAATGACAGATCAATCTCAGTCCAATGATAGATTCGAGCAGTTTTCTCAAATGCTAATGGAACGGCTGAATCTGAAATTAGAAGAAAAAGCAGAAGATCCGAACTCTTTCCTTTACAAAGTTCCAGAAGGAATACATAGTGAAGAAGGCTGTACAATTATGGTGGTGGATTTCTTAGGTGAACTTTACGCTTCAGAAGGGAAATACGATTTTTTTACTGAAAGACGGTATCGAGAGTTGGAGGCGTTTTTGGTAGACGTCCCTGATGAAGAATTGCCGGTTATATATGATGGATTGAATGATGTGAGACTGCGAAATATGGTAAAAGGGTATCTTGACCTTGTTCGGTTTTTAAAGATAAAACCTTAATAAATCATCATGGAACAGAAGGTTAAATTCACATGTGATGGTGAACAGTTATACAAAGCACTACTTGAGGTCACCAAGGAGTTCAAGGGTAGGAAATGGGTGTATTTCAAGACCTGTTTTGCGGAACAAAAACTGTATTTGGACAATATCGTTGGCATTCCATGCTATGATTTCTCTGGAGATGATGTGGCGTTTGAATTGTGGCGGGGCGAAATAAAGAAGTATATCAGGATTGAAAGAGGAGACAAGCTGAGATTTGAGGTGGAAGATCTTGAACTGCAAATCAACACCACTAGTTTGGTTTTATCCAGTATGGCCCAGACCTTTCCTGTCGAGCCTTGGGCTAATAAAAAAAAGAGTTCTTGTAATCCAAAAGGAGAAAGCACTGCCATGGAAAAAGATGACGGGAATGATGGTATTAAGGGGAAGACCAAAACAAAGGATTCAGTAGAAAAACAACTAAGGGAGGAGATAATAAAACCTTATTTGGGCCGCATCGCTGAACTAGAAAAACAGCTAAAAGAGCATATTGAGGAAGAACAGATTCTCTTGAATATGGTTTATTTGGAACGGCAGAAGAGTAAAGATGTGATAGGGGCAAAAGAGCAATATAATAAATCAGAGTCAGAAGTTGTTGAGCATAAGATGTTTGATGACGATGAACGCGCTGCTTTGTTGGCACAGTTGAACGATTTGCCAAAAGAGCGAAAGAGAATAAATAAGCAATTGGATGATTATGTATGGAAGGCAACGAAAAAAATGGATCAGTTGAAGGATCAAATAAAAACACTAGAGAAAAGGTTGATTGTTCAAAAATGGGTTATATTGGTATTGGGAATAGGATGGATTATTTCAATTATTTATTTGCTAGCTTGAAGATAGTTACAACTCAAGTTTTATGAACTAAAAGCATAGTTGTGGTATAGGCATTCCGACTGACTAAAATGTAAGCGTTGTAATCCCTGAGGGTTTTATAACAAAATGTTCCCAAATTTGCGGGCATTAAAACTATTGCCCGTTCGTTCGAGTTTGCAACTCGACCGAGTAAAATAGTGGATCCGCAATCCCTATCATATTCTAACTTTCTTGCCTAAAACATTTCCCTGATAATAATCAGCTGGAAAACCCATGCTTTGAATCTGTATTCACTGACGACGAAAAACCACCACTTCCTTGTAACGGATTCGGATTTTGTTTGAAGAATTGGATAATTGAAGGGAAAAACCTATTTTTGCGCCATAAACCACTTCATTATGAGCGATAATAGGAATAATCCCGAAGACACTCGAGCTATGATGCAGGAAACCGAAGGACTGTATAAGGACGCTTGCAGCATTATTGAACAGGCTCAAGCCGTTGCTTACCGTGCCGTGAACGAAGTGCTAATCAAGCGAAACTGGCTGCTTGGTATGCGTATCCAACTTGAGGTGTTGAAAGATAAACGGGCAGAGTATGGAGAAAGAATAATAAAAGAACTGGCGAGTGCGTTAACTGCGCAATATGGCAAAGGTTTTACGTGGAGAAATCTATATAATTACATAGATTTTTATCAGAAACACGAGGTCCTTTTTCAGGTAAAAACTGTGTCTGATTCTGATTCCACAGAGATTTTGCACGCAGTGAGTGCAAAATCTGGCGGGGAATCTGCTCAAAGTATTATGCACGCAATGAGTGCAAAATTAGATAAAGAGACGGGAAACAATTTCCACGCAGCGAGTGGAAAATCTGAAATTGTACCATCACAGACGGGAATATTCAATGAAGTCGATTTGTATACTCATTTGTTGCCCCTAAAACTATTGAGGCTGTCATGGACCTGAAGACCACAAAACTCAGACATCAGGATGTGGGGCAGATGGATATGTATGTGAGGATGTATGATGAGATGATGATTCCCCAAGGACACAATCCGACCATTGGCATTTTGCTCTGCGCCGACACCGATGAGGATGTGGCTCATTATAGCGTATTAAACGGCAACGACCAACTTTTTGCGGCGAAGTATCTAACTTATATGCCTACCAAAGAAGAACTTCGACGCGAGATAGAACAACAGAAAGAGTTTTTCAGACTTCAAAATGGATAAATAGGAATTACATTATGGAACAAATCATACAAACAATCAGCGGATGGGTGTGGAGTCCGGCCTTGGTGGCCATCTGCCTTTTGGCGGGACTTTACTTCTCCATCGGCACGCGCTTTGTGCAGGTGCGCCGTCTGCGCGAGATGGCCAAACTGCTCTTCTCGACGGACAAGAGCCAAAAAACAGGTATCACCTCGTTTCAGGCTTTCTCCATGGCGCTGTCGGGGCGTGTGGGCACAGGTAACATCGTAGGCGTGGCCACGGCTATCGGATACGGCGGACCGGGTGCCATTGTTTGGATGTGGATTATCGCTTTCTTGGGTGCGGGTTCGGCCTTCTCCGAGGCTACCTTGGCGCAGATCTATAAGGAAGAACATAAGGGACAGTTCCGCGGCGGTCCTGCTTATTATATTGAAAAAGGCTTGCACAGCAAATGGCTCGGCGTGCTGTTTGCCGTCATAGCCGTGGTGGCATGCGGTTTGCTTTTGCCGCCGGTGCAGTGCAACGGCATCGCAGCCTCTTTTTCCAATACCTTTGATATCAGCCCTGTGGCGGTTGGCGCTGTGGTAGCCGTGCTCATCGGCATCGTGGTGATTGGCGGCGTGAACCGCATCGCCAACGTTGCGCAGATTGTGGCGCCTTTCATGGCTATCCTTTATATCTTGTTGTCCATCGTTGTCTTGATTGTCAATGCAAAAGTGGTGCCTTCAGTCTTTATGGACATGATGCGTGGCGCTTTCGGCATGCATCAGGTCTTGGGCGGCATCTTGGGTTCGACCATCGCCTGGGGCGTGAAGCGTGGCATCTATTCCAACGAGGCAGGGCAAGGCACGGGCGCCATCGTGGCTGGCGCGGCCAAGGTGTCGCATCCTGTCAAGCAGGGGCTGGTACAGGCATTTTCGGTGTATATCGACACCTTGTTGGTGTGCACCGCCACGGCCGTGATGATTTTGGCTTGCAAGACCTATAATGTCTTCGATGCTTCGGACAATCTTCTTTTGGCTGCCAACGGCACGGAGATGGGCGCTCCTGGTGTAGGCTACACAACAGCAGCTTTAGGTACGCTGCTAGGTGTCAAGACGGGTGGCATCATCATCTCCATCGCCTTGTTTTTCTTCGCTTTCACTACCATCATGGCGTATTACTACTATGCGGAGACCAACCTCGTCTACCTCTTTGGCAAAGGCAAGATGGAGCATGTACTGATTTGGGTGTTGCGCCTTGGTGTGGTGGGCATGGTGTTCTTCGGTTCCCTCTATGAGGCCAAGTCGATGTGGGATCTCGGCGACATCGGTGTGGGCATGATGGCGTGGATCAACATCATCGCCATTCTGTTGCTCTCTCCCAAGGCGTTCAAGGCCTTACGGTCCTACGAGCGGCAAAAGAAGGAAGGCAAGGAACCCATCTTCGACCCGAAGGAAATCGGCGCAAAGGGTGCGGATTTCTGGGAAAAATGATGTTTATTTGTAGAGACGTTTCCTGAAACGTCTCGAATATATAATGATTTGTCGTTGGGAGACGTTTCAGGAAACGTCTCTACAAGGTACGACGTGGGGTATAGAATTTATCCTGTTTCCAATTTGCGACATTGTTTTCAATGTAATTTGCAATACCATTCATTTCATCATTGTCGCGAATGATATGGTCGTGAAAACGAGTTTGCCATGCAAAATCGATGCTGTTTTCGAGGGCGTAACGGGTGATGGATTGTTTGAATTGACGTATGGCAACGGATAGCCAAGATTGCATTTCCGTTGCCCGTTCAATAGGCGTTTTTCTTTGTAGAGACGTTTCCTGAAACGTCTCTACAGGCGTTGTTACAACATCAACAGTCCGTTTGTCGTGTGGCGTTTTGTCATAATCGATAACGACGATCAAATGCAGATGATTGGGCATGATGACGTGTAAGGGGATTTCGGCGTATGGATTATGTTGGGTGATTTCTTCAATGCATTTTTGGGTGTGTGCGCCTATTTCAGATAATAACATTTTTCCGTCTTCAATCTCGCCAAAATCATGTTCACGATATTTTGTGCAAATGGTGATGAAATAGGAACCACCATCGTAATCGTGCCATGCCGCTCTTGCTGATGGAATGCGGTATTTGTCTTTATATTTTAAATCAGACATTTGATTGTGTTTCGTTTGTAGAGACGTTTCCTGAAACGTCTCGAATATATAATGATTTGTCGTTGGGAGACGTTTCAGGAAACGTCTCGAATATATAATGATTTGTCATTGGGAGACGTTTCAGGAAACGTCTCTACGGTTCATTTCTTTTAACAATTCCAGCGCCTGTGTCACCGTTTCCACCTCCTTGACGGTCAATTGCAGTTTGTCGTTGGTCTCCTTGAGCGCGGTGCGCTTCGGATGGCTCATGATGTACTGCATGATCTGCATGTAGGTGGCGCTTTCGTAATACTTAGAGGCTTGGTTGCTGACGAAATAGGCCGTCATGTTGTGATGACGCAACAAGATTTTTTCAAAGCCAAGGTCTTTGGCGAGCCATCTCAGACGGACGGTGTTCAATAGGTCGTTGACCTGCTTGGGAATAGGTCCGAATCGGTCGATGAGGTGGTCGGTGAATTGCATCAGGCTCTCCTCGGTCTTGGTGCGGTCGAGCTCGCTGTAGAGACTCACGCGTTCTTGCGTCGAGTTGATGTAGTCGGCAGGGAAACGCACTTCCATGTCGGTTTCGATGGTGCAGTCTGCGACATAGGATTTTTCTTCTTCCTTGTCAAATATATCCTGAAACTCAGTCTCTTTCAATTCGAGGATGGCCTCGTCGAGGATTTTATGGTAGGTCTCGAAGCCGATGTCGTTGATGAAGCCGCTTTGTTCGGCGCCGAGGATGTTGCCTGCGCCACGGATGTCCAAGTCGCGCATGGCGATGCTGATGCCTTCGCCGAGGTCGGAGAACTCCTCTAAGGCACGGAGCCGTTTTTGGGCATCTTGCGTCAGCGTGTTGAGTGGCGGCGTCAGCAGGTAGCAGAAAGCTTTCTTGTTGGACCGGCCCACGCGTCCGCGCAGTTGGTGCAGGTCGCTGAGGCCATACCGGTGCGCGTCGTTGATGATGATGGTGTTGGCGTTGGGGATGTCCAATCCTGACTCGACGATGGTGGTGCAGAGCAGCACGTCGTAGTCGCCGTTGATGAAGTCGAGCATGATTTTCTCCAGTTTGGCGCCTTCCATTTGTCCGTGGGCGACGGCGATGCGCACGCCCGGCACGTATTTCAAGATGAAGTCGTGTACGTCCATGATGTTCTGGATGCGATTGTGGATGAAGAAGACCTGTCCGTTGCGGGCGAGTTCAAACTGGATGGCATCGCGGATGAGTTCGCCGTCGAAGCCGCGCAACTCGGTCTGCACGGGATAGCGGTTGGGCGGCGGCGTGGTGATGACGCTGAGGTCGCGGGCGCCCATCATGGAGAATTGCAGGGTTCTTGGAATGGGCGTGGCGGTCAAAGTCAATGTGTCGACGTTGGCCTTCATCTCTTTCAGCTTCTCTTTCACGGCCACCCCGAATTTCTGCTCCTCGTCGATGACGAGCAAGCCCAAATCCTTGAACTTTACATCTTTTCCCGTGAGTCGGTGCGTCCCGATGATGATATCGATTTCGCCTTTCTCTAAGCGTTTCAAGATTTCGGTCTGTTGCTTGGTGGTCTTGAAGCGGTTAAGGTATTCTATGGTGACGGGGAAACCGTCGAAGCGTTCGGTGAAGGTGTGGTAGTGCTGCAAAGCCAGTACTGTGGTCGGCACCAATACGGCGACTTGTTTTGAGTCGCAGCATGCCTTGAAGGCGGCGCGCATGGCCACCTCGGTCTTGCCGAAGCCGACGTCGCCGCACACGAGGCGGTCCATGGGATTCTCGCTCTCCATGTCGCGTTTCACGTCGTTGGTGGCTTTCAATTGGTCGGGGGTGTCCTCGTAGATGAACGAGGCCTCCAACTCGTTTTGCAGGTAGTTGTCGGGCGAGAACTTGAAGCCAGGCGTGCGTTTTCGCTCTGCGTAAAGCTTAATCAGTTCGCGCGCGATGTCTTTGACCTTGCTCTTGGTCTTGTTCTTTAGGCGGTTCCAGGCACCGCTGCCGAGGGTGCTGAGTTTGGGTTCGGTGCCATCCTTGCTGCTGTATTTGGCGATGCGGTGCAGCGAGTGGATGCTCACGTAAAGCAGGTCGCCGTTGTTGTAGATCAAGCGGATGGCCTCTTGTTGTTTGCCATTGTTGTCTATGGTCTCCAAACCGTCGAATCGTCCGATGCCGTGGTCGATGTGTGTGACGTAGTCGCCGGGTTTCAGTTCATAGAGGTCTTTCAGCGTGATGGCCTGCTTGGTGGAGAAATTGTCGCGCAGGTGGAAGCGGTGGTAACGCTCAAAGATCTGGTGGTCGGTGTAGCAGCACACCTTCAGGTCTTCGTCGATGAAGCCGCCATGGATGGCGATGGTCTCGGTCTCGAAGTCACGATGACTTTCGTCATTGTGGTTGATGTCGTTCAGAATCGCCTGGATACGAGAGAGTTGCTTGCTGCTTTCGGAGAACACAATGACGCGGTAGTCTTGCTCTTTGTGCGCAGCAATGTCGTCGATGAGCAAGTTGAAGTTCTTGCTGAAGATAGGTTGTGGCTTGGTGTGGAAGTTGACAGTTGTCAGTTGTTCAGTTGAGAGTTTGCTGGATACGCCGAACTCAACCGTAGGGTGTTTTATGAGGCTAGAAAGCAACTCTTCCGATTTGCTGAACAATTGTCCTGGTCTTAATGCCTTCACTTCCTCGTCCTGCTCTTGCATCTTCTTGAAGGCTTCCACGGCGCGGTCGTATTCCTTGTCAACTTGGATGGGGAAGAAGGCCATGTCAGTGAGCCATACGGTGGTAGTGTCAGGCAGGTATTGCAGGATGGCCTCGCGGTCCTCGATGAAGGCGCGTTCCTGCATGTTGGGCAACAGCACAATTTGTTTCAACTGTTCGATGGAGAGTTGGTCGGCGATGTTGAAGCTGCGGATGCTGTCGACCTCATCGCCGAAGAACTCGATGCGGTAAGGATAGTCGTTGGCGAAGGAAAACACGTCCACCAGACCGCCACGGATGGCAAATTGTCCGGGTTCCACTACGAAGTCGACGTTCTCGAACTCGTAGTCATAGAGCAAGTCGGTGAGGAAATCGAGGTTGACCTTCTCGCCGACCTTGAGTTTGAAGGTGTTCTTGGCCAAGAGCTTACGGGTGAAAACCTTTTCGCTCAAGGCCTCGGGATAACTGACAATCAGGGTCTTGCGTTCGGAGGTGGATACGCGTTGCAGCACCTCGGTGCGTGAGAGGATATAGGTGTTGTCGGGCTTCTCGGGTTCGTAGGGACGCTTGTAGGAAGTAGGGTAGAAAAGGACCTGCTTCTTGCTGTAGTCCATGCCGCGTTCGCCAAGCAGGTTTTCAAGGTCGTTGTAGAAATACGCTGCGTCTTCCTTGTCGGCGCAGACGATGAGGTGCTGCCCGCCCATTTGTCGGAAGGACTCTTCTACCACGAAGGCCTTCGATGAGGCTGTCAGGTTGGAACAAAGCAAATGCCCACCCTCGCGCAAAGTCTTGACTATCGCGTCGATGTGGGCATCATTTTTATAGATTTGCTGTGAGATGCTTGCCACTTTGCTAGAAATTGTGGCGCAAAAGTAGTAAAAAACTTGGTCCCTGAGTTTGTCGAAGGGCCTTATTCAATCACAATCTTCTGCATATCCACCTTCTCGCCATTGATGAGGCGGAGAATATAGATGCCAGGAATCATCTGTGTTGTAGAGACGCGATTTGTGGCGTCTCCTTCCATGACCACGCGTCCCGTCATATCCACAATCTGCAGCGTGGCCTGACCTGGGTTATGGACAATGATTTCGTCATGGGAAACGTAGGCGAAAGGCTCATTGTCACCATCTGCATCCTCACTGATGGGTGCAAACAATAGTCTAAATCTTGAAGCATAATTGCTGGTCTTGGCCTCAAATGTATAACTAGGTGTAGCCAACAGGTCAACCTCATTGCCAGTAAGATTGTCGATAAGGTGGAGGTAACCCAATTCGAGGTTTTCATTTTCAATGCTTAGGGTGTAGGTTCCATCTTTGGCAGTCTTGAAGTTGACAGGGATTTCGCTTTGTCCATTGGCGCAGGCCACGGCATAGTCTTGTCCGTTTTGCGGGATGTAGAGTTTGCCACCATGTTCATTCAATGTGTATTTTGCGAGTCGGTCCTTCTCGTCAAAACAGACCTTTGCTTGGTCGACAATGGCATAACCCCTCATGTTGGTCTTGGCGACAGAAAGGGTGAGTCTGGGTTCGTTTTTTGCGGCAGTCTTGCTGAAAGAGAAGCTCTCGCCAGTACCTTGTGCTTGAACCAATATGGCTGCGCAAGGCGGGATGGGGTTGTTGCCCAATGTGAAATCGGAACCGTCTTCATTCAGGACATAGAAGCTTCTGTTGACGTATGTGTTGCATGGATAGGGGTTGCCGATGAGGTTGAAACCTTTAAAAGAGGCGCTGGCATCGTAGGCCAAAGGAGTGGACTCGACATTGGCGGCCAATGTTCCCGCAAAGGAGAGGGTGGGGTTGCCGCTGTTGGCGTAAAGGTATCCGATTTTGTTGCAGATGTCGAAGCTTTGGGCTTCATAGTTGCGCCATTCTTTTTCTTGGCTTTGGTCGAAGGTGTAGAGGTCGTAATTATTGGCAAGGAGGCCATTACCAACACTTGGTGTGACGTCATCCGTGATAGGAGAGGCAAGGAGATACCAACCACCATCTCCTGTGTATCCACTGATGTTCTTCTTCACCGTGGCTTTCACGCCAGTTGAGCTATTGACGAGTTGTGCGCCATTTTCAAGGATGAGGTTGTCGGCGTTGACATCACTGAGGGTGCCACTGACGGTGAGTTTGCTGCCTTCGGTAATGGTCATCTTGTCGTTGGCGGCCAAGGCCAATGAAGACAACGAGGCGTTGCCTAATGCGAGGCCGGCCATGTTGGAAGCGTCAGTCAAGCCTCCGTTGAAGTTGGTCTTCAATGTGTAACGATGGGCGGTGTTGCCAGCGACGTTGTTGATAGTGTAGTTTGTGGCATTAATGTTTGATGCTACCTGACTCGTCCCATCATACAAATTGTAGGTATAGGTGCCATCAGTGACGCAGGTGCGGATAAGGAAAGCATACCCGTCATTAAGCACATAGCCTTTTCTTCCATCGCCCATGGTCCATCGTCCCCAATAGCCTCCATGATTGTCGCTTCCTGTGTTGGTGCTAAAAGTAGCAGAAAATCTTCCATTACTGCCATTATTAGGATCATGCATAACAACCCAAATATCATCTTGTCCGTCGATGGCTACAAGTTCATCTAAGTCTATATCTATCCATTCTGATGTGCTATTTACCTCTACGCTTTTACTCGTCAACAATGTTGATGGCCAGAAGATATTGTCGCCTTGGTAAGATTCCTCTGTGGCACCTTTGTAAATATAGCATGTGTAAAAACCTGTTTCATAAGCATAAAAAGAGATTTTATAAATGGCTTTGTCGGCATATTGCGATAAATTGTCTGAAAGGTACCTGTGTGCCCAATACTGTGTAGAGTTTAACGAACTAAAGTTTCCATCTCCATAAGTCAAAGTCGCCAAAGGTTCCTCTGGATAGCACCATTCAGGGGCCGTCCAAGAAAGGCTGGCATTATTGCCTGAAAGGGTGGCGGTGAGGTCGGTGACGATGGGTGTAGGATAATCTATGATAACGGTGACAGTGTTGGAAGGCAAGGATAATTGGCTGTTGGCGTCAACGCAACGGACATAATAATCGTGGGTGCCGAACGGGGCAGTTTCCGAATAGGTCGTTGATGTTGTATTGCTGATAAGGTTTCCATCGCAATAAACATTGTAACTCGAAGCGGCGCTAACGGCATCCCAAGTCAGGGTGATGTCATTCAAGCCGCTGAGGGTATAGGTGAGATTTGCCGGGGCAGGAACCATAGAGCCTGGTTCAATGCCGAAGACGGCTTCTTGGTCGCGGGTGTAAACACCATTGCCCGCGCCTGCTTCTCCACTGTTGGCGCCAGTGTTCAAATTGTTGAGAGAGAAATAACCATTGTAATGTCCTGCCCAGCCCCAGTTGAAATGGAAATAATCATCGCTGTTGTAACCGTCGCAAACGAAGGCATGACCACTGTTGCCATTGGGGTCTTGTCCGCCATATTGTATTGGCCTACTGGCATCTAAATCTGCTTTCAACATTGCAATCCATTCGTCATCTGTATAATAAACGGTTGAATTGTATGATTTTTGTTTGTGTTGCGCTGTGTTTTTATAATTGAAATAGGTTTTCAATGCATTGGCCACATAAGCATTTGGAGCTGCGCTGCCTCCAGTGCTGCTGCCTCCATAAATCATGTCAACCGACACACCGCAGTGGTACATCAGCGTGGCTACGGCAGCAATTTCTTCAGCAGAAGGTTCGGGAAGCGGATTGGCATATTGGTCGGTTCCATTTGCATAATAATACTCGTAATAATCTGCCATATTATCCCAATCGTACGTGGTGGCACCAAAGTTGGCATTCAAGGTTTGTCCATTCCAAGTGTAGGAATGAGAACCAATACCAGTTGAAGGATAGCTCCAATACTTCATGATTTGTGCCATGGCTGTAGCTACGCAACCGGTGTATGCGTGTCCATTTGGGCCATCAGATACAGCAGGGCAAAGGTCGTTGTAGTACATGTTTTGGTTCCACTTGGTTTGAATCAAAGGAGCAACCGCCATGGTCGCCTTCCCAACTTTGGAGTTGCCCTCAACTAAGTCCTTCCACATATTTGAGGTTTCGATTGTGGCTCTCATTTTGTTGTCGATGGCAGATTGGATTTCATCGCTGTAACCTTGCAACCACCATCTGAGGTTTTCGGGCATATCTTTGGCATCAAAGTTATCAGTCAGAGAATAGCCCAAAATGGGTTGTACGCAGTCGTCGGCCGCCATCACAACGAAGCCTGGGGATGCATTGAAAATGTATAGGTTTTGGAACCCCGCCTCTTTGGAAAGATCGGCCAGTTGCGTGGTCTTTGCGCCATTGTTGTTCAAGAATGTTGTCGCTGCCTTGCGAGCAGTTTCGGGCGAAACGCGCTCGGCCTTCATCGGCATTGCTACCATCAGCAACAACGCCACAATCATAGAAAGTCTTTTCATATAGAAGTTGTTTTGGTTATTAGCTTTATTTGGCACAAAAGTAGGAATAATTCAGTCAGGATTAACAAGAACCTCAAAAAAAGGTTGTGGCCACTTCCGTTGGGTGGAAGCGGCCACAACTCGAGTCAAAAGTTGCAGTCATTTATTCTTCCGCTTTGGCTCGTTTTGAGTCCCAAATCATATAGATGATGATAGAGATGTACATCACCAAAGCGACGAGACCGGCCACGGGCATCTCGGCAAACGGAGTGCCGTCGGAGGTCTTGGCCACGACATCCACATTGCAGAACTTGAGGATGGCGCTTACCACACCCATCAAGGCACCACCGGCGATGAAACCTGAGGCGATGAGGGTGCCGCGGTTGTAGCGGGCATCGTTGAGTTTTTGGTTCTTGCTGCGGCTGCTGACGAACCATGATATGGCACCGCCGATGAGCAGAGGAATGTTGAGGTCGATGGGGATGAACATACCTAAGGCAAAGGGTAATGCCGGCACTTTGCAGAAGTTGAGAATCAAGGCGATGGCGGCACCGATGCCGTAGAGTAACCATGGAGCGCTACCGCCCGACATCATCGGTTCGATGACGGCACTCATGGCGTTGGCTTGCGGGGCCACCAAGGCATCTTCGCCAACGAAACCGTAGGCCTTATTCAAAATCATAATGACGCCAGCGACGGTGGCAGCGGCAACAGCCACGCCGACGAACTTCCAGATTTCTTGTTTCTTTGGCGTAGTGCCAATCCAGTAACCCACTTTCAAATCGGTGATAAAGGCACCTGCTACAGCTAATGCCGTGCAAACCACGCCGCCGATAATCAAGGTGGCGGTCATGCCGCTGGGACCACTCAGTCCGGCGGCAACCATTACCAACGAGGCCAAAATCAAGGTCATCAGCGTCATGCCGCTCACGGGGTTGCTGCCCACGATGGCGATGGCATTGGCGGCCACCGTCGTAAATAAGAAGGCGATGACGGCAACGACAAGGATGCCAATCAAGGCGTGCCATACATTGTGCACCACTCCGAACCAGAAGAACAGGAAGGTGACGATGAGCACGGCTACGATGCCGATGACCACAAATTTCATGGAGATGTCACTCTGGGTGCGGTCGACGGGTTCAGCAGAGGTTTTCTTGCCCTTGAACTCATTGGCGGCCAATCCCACCGATGACTTAATGACTTTCCATGACTTGATGATGCTGATGACACCCGCCATGGCAATGCCGCCGATGCCGATGTGGCGTGCGTAGTTCTTGAAAATATCTTCAGGTGCCATCGAACCGATGGTGGCGGTGATGCCTGAGTTCATCAGGTCAAGGACTTGGTCGCCCCAGATGAGGTTCATGCCCGGGATGATGATGAACCACACCAGCATAGAACCGCAGCAGATGATGAAGGCATATTTCAGACCGATGATGTAACCCAAACCCAGTACCGCGGCGCCTGTGTTCACCTTGAACATCAGTTTGGCTTTGTCAGCAAGGGCTGTGCCCCAACCCATCATGCGGGTGGTGAGCGTCTCTGACCACCAACCGAAGGTGGAAACAATAAAGTCGTACAGACCGCCAATCAAACCGCTGATAACCAATAATAAGGAGTCCTTGCCTTTCTTTTGTCCGCTAACCAGCACTTGTGTTGTGGCCGTGGCTTCGGGGAAGGGGAACTTGCCGTGCTGCTCCTTGACGAAGTACTTGCGGAAGGGGATGAGGAATAGGATGCCCAAGATGCCGCCCAAGAGCGAGGCGATGAACACCTGCCAGAAGTTGATTTCGATGTGGTAGCCCTTGCCTTGTAGGATGTAGAGTGCGGGCAAGGTGAAGATAGCGCCGGCCACCACGCCACCCGAGCAGCCACCGATGCTTTGGATGATGACGTTTTGCGAGAGAGCATCGTTCTTGCGGGCCAGTCCCGTGAGGCCGATGGCGATGATGGCAATCGGGATGGCGGCCTCAAACACCTGTCCGACCTTCAGGCCGAGGTAGGCCGCGGCAGCCGAAAACAGGATGGTCATCAATAGGCCGATGCAGACGGACCATACCGTAACCTCCTTGTACTTCTTGTTTTTCGAGAGTATGGGTTCATACTCTTCGCCCGGTTTTAGTTCGCGTTGCGCGTTCTCGGGCAGTTTGAATTGATCGTTTTCCATTATGGGTGGTATTTGTAGATTATCGTATTACATTGAATTTGCATGTATGGATTGCGCTGTCGCTTTGAATTCTAACGAAATACATTCCCTCAGCCAAGCCCGTCACATCAATTTGTTGGATTTCATCGGTGATGTGGCCTGATAGTAGCGTTTGGCCTGTTAGACTGGTAATGTAATATTCGGTTTCTGCCTGTAGAGACGTGGCGCGCCGCGTCTCTACAAACAGAATACCGTTGGTAGGATTAGGATAAACCTTGATTTCCATCGCGTTATTCTCATCAACGACCAACACATCCTTGTCCAAACATTCCGACCAGGCAATGGTGTTTCCGCCGTCTGTGCTGATGCCGTATTTGTATTGTCCAATCGGCAAGGCATCCCAACCGTAGTCTACATAATGGGCGTCGGCCACGTTTGAAGCAATCAGTTCGGCATTGCTTCCGTCACAGTTGGCGCGGTAAATGCTGTAGGTGTTGCCCACGGTGATGTCGTCGATATAGAAGGCGTTATCGTATTCTCCTTCAGCAAGTTGGTTGGCGTATTTCCATTCCAGAATATGGTTGCCGGGACCGATGGCAACGGTGTAGCGCGTCCATGGCACTTCATCCTTCAAGGTTTCGCCATATTGCACGTTGTCGATGAAGAAACCACAACCGTTGAGCGGGAAGCAACTGACGCGGGCATAATAGCTTACGACACACGAGGTGGGCAGGTTGACTGCCAACGAAATCTTGCTGTTGGAAAACATGCCCGTGTTGGTTGACTTGGCGCAATACGTGCCTGTGTTGGGTTGCGTGGTGGTGATGACCCAAGGACTGGTGGCATCGTTGATCCACATGTTTTGGTAGAAGTCGCCTGACTCAAAACCGTCGTATATGCCCACGGGCAGGTTCCACGACAAAGAAACGCGCGTGTTGTTGATGACTTCGGTCTCAATCTCAACTGCCTTCGTCAGAGTGACATAATTGGAGGGGAGCGAGGTCATGTCGCTTTCCAGATGGGCGATAATATAATAGGTGTATGAGCCCGCATAATTGATATGGTCGGTATAGGTGGTTGCCGTCAGGTTGTTGGCGATGCGCATGCCGTCGCGATAGACATCGTAGGAGATGCCTTCAGGAGCGGCCGTCCAGTTGAGGATGGCCTGCTCGCCATCGAAGACGGCAGTGAGATGGGTCGGTCCATGGTGGAACAAGGCATTGATAGCGGCCAAGGCATCGATGCGTCCCGAACCAACGCGGTTGTTTTTCATGGTGTTGCCAACTCTCACGGAAGTGAGTTCGATGATGGAATCCAATTCGGCGGGACTCAACTCGGGGTTGGCCTCAAGCAGCAGGGCCAACACGCCGGCCACGCAAGGCGTGGCCATCGAGGTGCCGTCCATCTCGATGTAGCCGTTGGTGTTCAGGGAATTCAGCGAGGTGATGTTGGCGCCTGGGGCAGAGATATCGGGACGGATCAATCCAGGTTGGTTGACGTTGCCGTTTTCGTAAGGATAGTCGTTGTAGTTGCCGACGTTGGGCCCCGCTGCCCAGGTGGTGGGCCCAACGGAGGAGAAGCCGCAGTGCTCGTCGTTGGAGTCGGTGGCACCCACGCTGATGACGGAGGTCAGGCCGCCTTCGATGAGGTTCCTTTGGTCGGGGTGAAGCCATGCTGGAGGGCAGTTGCCTGGGGCGCTGATATTGAAGGGGACGGGGTAGGTGTATTGCGTTTGGCCTTCGTTGCCGCAAGCCACGGCGGCTGCCACGCCCGCGTCGAGGCAGGTGGCGAAGACATCGCGGTAGTAGTAGCAGGGACCAGCGCCGACGTCGCTGAGCGAGAGGCTAAGGATGTGTGCGCCATGCTCCAAGGCAAATTCAACACCTTGGATGAGGTGAGTGGCTTCACCTTGACCGTCTTCGCCCAAAACCTTGATGGACATGATTTTGGCTCCTGGGGCAATGCCCGTTTGGGTGCCTGCCGTGCCTTGTCCCGCCAAGATGCCTGCGGTATGGGTGCCGTGACCATCGTCGTCCATGGGGTCGTTGTCTTGATAGAAAACGTCATAACCGTGGTGCGGGAACTCACTGCCACCGTCCCACATGCTGTTGGCAATATCGATATGGTTGTAGTTGACGCCTGTGTCGATGTGGCCGATAATGACTCCGTTGCCCGTATAGCCCGTGCCGTTGTAGTTCCAAACCGCAGGCGCGTTGATTTTGTCGACATGCCAGGCATTGGCTCTTGTGGCAGGGTCAATTCTCTCGTTTTGGGGAATCATCGGGCGCATCTCGTCAGGGATAATCATAGCAACATCCTTGCGTTGAGCGAGTTGTGCGATGACTTCTTCGCTGGCCGAGCAGCTGAACCCGTTGAACGACCAGAAGGTTTTTAGGTCGGTAACCAAATTGTCACTTTTGTAACTTTCTAGAAAACCAAGCACTTGGGCTTGTGAAGCTTGACAAAAGGCTTTTCGCTCAGCGATGACAAAGTCGCGGCGTTGTTCCTTGGTCATCAAGGCGGTCTTTTGTGCAAGATGCGTGTCATCATAGCGTTCCGCCATCATTACGATGACATGTTGAAGGTTGTTGGATTGTCCGAACAATGCCCCAAAGCAAAGGGCTAAGAGAAGGGTCAAAAAGGGTTTCTTCATGATATTTGGTTGTTTTTGTGTAGCAATACATTTCCGATACGGCATTCCAGACACCGTTTGCGCTTGCAAAAATAGGAATAAAGATGCAACAAGGCCTGTGTTTGCATGGCATTTTCCGCTGTGATGCCATATTGGGCGTAACGCCTGATAATGGCATTGTCCTCGGCCTCAGTGTCTTCCAGGAATTGTAAAGCGGTCTCGCAATATGAATCGTCTTTGTGTAATTTGCCATAACAAAACAGCAATGGAGCTACTGCGTTGATGATCAATATATCTGCGGTGGCATCGCCTAAATGTTTGGCCGTTTTGCGGCTGCCGTGGTTTCCCCTTTTAAGGGGGTCAGGGGGATTCGGCAGCCGCGTCTCAAACCGCCAATGCGTCTCCCAATACTCCGATGCAGCCACGTCAAACAAAGTCTTGACTTCCGCGGTGTCTTTCGCCGCCTTGATTTTGGAGAACAGGCAACCGTTTTTGTGGATGAGTTGCGCCATTTGTGCCAAGCGAATGGTAGGAAAATTGGAGGGTCGCATGCGCATGAATTTCCACCTTTCAGCGGGCATGGCCAGCAGGTTGAACTTGGCCTTCATCACGCTAAACTCGCGCTTGAGCAGCCGGGGATAGTCCTCAGTAAAGTCATCTTCGAGGAACCCTGAGCAGCCCATGAGCATGGCTTCAACTTGGAGAAGATTGTCGGCATGTTTTAGCAAAGTCTTGAACGGCAGGATGCTGGCTAAATATTCAAAGGATTCGTTGTTGACTTTTAGGCCGAAGTAGCGCATTATTAGTTTATAAAGCGTGTCTTCCCAGTCAAACTGATTGTTTTTCAGTATCTTGGTAACAGTCTCTGATTTGACCTCCAAGCGCTCCACGGCCATACGGTCGAGCCATGTGAGTCTGGTGAATACGGGTATTTGGCCAATGCTTTTTTCGCAGGGGATCCAATTTTTCGATGAGATAAGTTTCTGGTAATGTGCAAATAGGCTTTCGTCGAAATGCCCTTTCAACTCTATAGTTGGGATGTCGTTTACCTTGGTGTCGTTTTCGTATACTATATGGAGGATTACATTCTTGTAGGCCTTGTCTAGTTGATGGCCATGGCGGTTCCAGTCTGATGTTTTTACGTGGATTTCGACATGCCCTGCCCATAGTTTGTCACCAATCTGGATTTTCGCCTCCAAGAAGTCAGGTCCCGAATTGGTGTTGCGGGAACCCGTTGCAACCACCTCAACCGTTTCGCCTTCTGAGGTCTTCAAGTCCTTGCCGGTCAGTCGATTCTCCCAGATGTAGTATAGGAATTCTTCTCTCATTGTTTCTTTTTTGTCACAAAACCTGCAAAACGCTCAAAACTTGTTTTTCGGGTAGGGAAAGCGGTCAACCGGCCCGCTTTCCGGCGGCAACCCGGTTGGGTGCCGCCCCACTTCTTTCATTGGGTTTTGTTAGTTTTGTCTGTTTTGTGATTATTTGATTTTCCAGCAGTTCAATGGTTCGCTATCAAGCACACCTTTCTTTGTTGCCCAGTCGATGAAGAGGGAGCGAAGGTCGCGGTCGCTTTGCCACACCACATGGTCTTTGATTTCTTCTTGTTTCCATCCCACGCCATTGATGAGGTGGTTGCCTCCGCCCATTGAGCGGTAGGAGTTCATCACCACATTGTAGGTCTTCTCCATGTCGAAGGGCGTGCCGTCGGCCATGCTAATGATGTTGATGCGCTTGCCCATGGGGTTTTTGTCGGTGACCTCATAGAAGATGCCTGCGGCGCAGTCGAAGTTGTAAATCGGGTTCTTCATCTCGTAGGCGTATTCGAGGAAGTCTTTCACTTCCTTGCCTGTCAAGGCCATGACAGCGAGTGAGTTCTCAAAAGGATACCAGGTGAAGAAGTCGTTGACGCACAGTTTTCCAGCCTCAATGGTTTTGCCCCCACTAAGCGGTGCCGCCATGGATATATCGGCATGTATGCCTTCGGCCTCAACGGTCTCGAATTGGCATCTGTGGATTTCGTCGACCCAGAGACAGGGGCCTTTAAAGGCATCGTCACTGCTGATGCTGACGGGCAGTTCGGCCACCTCTTTGAGTTTGTATTCTTCGGCGCGGTCGAGGTAGGGCTGGAGCATGGTGAGGAAGTCTTGGTCTTTCTCTTCGCTTTCTGTAGGCATCAGTTCAATGCTGATGACGGGTTTTTGCCCTTTTTTCAACGTCACTTCTGCTTTGGCCATGCCATGTCCGCGGTTGCCTGAGTTTAGCACGTAAACCGGGTCGCCATTGATGTTGATGAGTTTCTCTGCGAGGGCGCGATGGTCGTGTCCGTAGAAGATGATGTCGAATCCAGGCACGTTTTCTGCTACCCATTTTGTGGCATTCTCGCGCCCCAGCGGGTGATTTTCTGGCAGGTTCTGCGCTTGTGGCTCAAAACCCGAGTGGAACAGACCCACCATAAGGTCAGGATGCTCCTTTTCTTGTATGGTTTTCAACCACTGGGCAGCGGCTTGCTCTAGGTTGTCGAAACGCAATCCAGGGCGAAGGCGGTCAGGCACCCAAGTGACGACATAGGGGGTGAGCAGTCCTAAAACAGCGATACGGTAGCCATCGCGTTCAAGTATAATATAAGGAGTGAAATAGGGTTCGCCTGTTGTCTCATCGATGACATTGGCTGCCAAGACGGGCATCTTCACCTCAGAATACAGGCGGTCGAATACCTTGCGTCCTGCCTCGATGTCGTGGTTGCCCACACAAACCACGTCGTAAGGAAAGAAATTGAGCACTTCAGAGACCAAGTTAGGGTGTTCTGCGTCTTGGTTCGAACAGTATTGAAACACAGTGCCCTGCAAGTCGTCGCCGTTATCCAAAAGAATTAGTTTGTCACCCAATTCTGCTTTCATCTGCTTGATGACAAGGGCATCGTTGGCAAATTCGTCATAACGGCCATGGGTGTCGGTAGTTTCCAAGAGTGTTAGGGTGGTTTCCTTCGGGGAACACGATGCGAGAATCGCTGTTAGGATGATCATAAATGCTAGTTTTTCTTTCATTGTGAATTTGGTTTTGAGCGCTAAAAGTAGTGTTTTTTCGACTTTGTGCGTCATTTTGAGGAAAATTTTTCGTGAAAGCGGGCGAAGTGTCATATAATTCCGTATTTTTGTGGCACAATTCCAAGACCGTTTGCAACATGGCCGACTTGAGCATCATAGTGTCCGAAATAGAGACCAAATTGCGGAGATTGATTGATGAGAAAAAACAGTTGGCTTTGGAAAACAAGCGGCTCACCGAGGAGAATGCTGCGCTGGACAAGGAGAATTTGGCGTTGCGGAAGTCGGTGACGGAGTTGCAGGACAAAATAAATAAATCTACAATTGTTAACGCACTCGACAACGAGGGAGAAGTAGAAGAAGGAAGAAGGCTCATCAAGGAGTTGGTCAGGGAAATTGACAGGTGCGTTTCGATTTTGAACAGTAAGGAATAACTCAGATAATTGAACGTCAGCGAGATGGATGAGATCACAATCAATATCACCCTGTTGGATAGGCCGTACCGACTATCGGTGGCCCGTGCTGACGAAGAGAAAGTCCGCAAGGCGGGCAACCTCATCAACGAGAGGATCAAGTTTTATTCGAAGCATTATGCCTACAAAGATGTACAGGACCTGCTTTCGATGACTGCCTTGCAGTTTGCCACCTCGGTGGTTAAGATGGACACTGAATTGACTTACAACAACCAGAATCTGGAACGCAAGTTGCATGAACTGAATGACTTATTGAGCGAACAATCATAACCACGGGTTTCGTGGAACCGTTCTTTGAAGATTTGGAACTGCCTGTTCAGCGCATTTGGTAAACTCAACATTATCAACACATTAATCGGTCTACTCGCGCTCTGTAAAAACAGGCCTCATTCCTTTCGGGGAAGTGCCTTTGGCACCGGTGGACGTTTGCGCAACGCGGTGGCCACAAGCGTATTATTTGGAGTTTACGCATCTCCAAGAGCAGGCAGTTTCTTTTTGTTTCCTCCTCATTTTTCGAGTAAAAACAGAGTTAAAATGTTATTACTCACCATCACTAACACAACTTGGATTATCATTGCCGCAGCAGCTTTGGTCGTGGGCCTTGCGGTAGGTTATTTTATCACGTCCACCATGCTGAAGAAAGCAGTCACCAAAGAAGAGCAAGCCTTGCTCGAAGAAGCCAAGGAAAAGGCTGAAGTCATCAAGAAGGAACGCATCCTGCAAGCCAAGGAGAAGTTCCTGCAGATGAAAGATGAGCATGAAAAGGCTTGCGAGGAACGCAATCGCGCCGCTCAAAAGGTGGAACAAAAGGCCAACCAACTGAAACAAGAAGCCAGCCAGAAGATGGACGAGGCACAGCGCAAGAGCAAAGAAGTGCAAGCTGCCCAACAGAAGCTGGAAAGCCAAATTGAGGCCTTTAACAAGAAAAAGGCTGACCTTGACAGGATGCATGCCGAGGCCTCCAAAAAACTGGAGACTATATCAGGCCTCTCTGCCAAAGAAGCCAAGGAACAACTCATCGAACTCATCAAGGAAGAAGCCCAGGCCGATGCCATGGTCTATGTAAAGGAAGTCACGGAAGAGGCCAAGATGAGCGCGGCCCAGACGGCAAAGAAGATTGTACTGGAGACCATCCAACGCACAGCCTCTGAAACGGCTATTGAGAACACGGTCAGCGTATTCAATATCGAAAACGACGAGATTAAGGGCCGTATCATCGGTCGCGAAGGCCGCAATATCCGCACCCTCGAGTCGATGACAGGCGTTGAAATCATCATCGACGACAGTCCTGACGCCATCCTCATTTCCGGTTTCGATCCCATCCGCCGTGAAATCGCACGCCTCTCATTGCAGAAGCTTGTCGTCGATGGTCGCATCCATCCCGCACGTATCGAAGAGGTGGTGCACAAAGTGGAAAAACAAGTGGACCAAGAGATTATGGAGACTGGTAAGCGCACCTGCATCGACCTCGGTATCCATAACCTCAATCCCGAACTCATCAAGATGATTGGTCGCATGAAGTACCGTACTAGTTATGGCCAGAACCTGCTGCAGCACTCCATCGAGACTGCCAAACTTTGCGCCACCATGGCTGCCGAACTTGGCCTCAACGTGAAGGCGGCCAAGCGCGCAGGTCTCTTGCACGACATTGGTAAGGTGGCCGAGAACGAGGAAGAGCTGCCGCATGCCATCCTCGGTATGAAGGTCGCCGAACGCATGAAGGAGAAACCCGACATCTGCAACGCCATCGGTGCCCACCACGAGGAGATCGAGATGGACAACCTGATCTCGCCCATCGTGCAGGTGTGCGACGCCATCTCGGGTGCCCGTCCCGGTGCCCGCCGCGAGGTGGTGGAGGCCTACATCCAGCGTCTCAACAAGTTGGAAGACATGGCCATGAGCTATCCCGGTGTGGTGAAGACCTATGCCATCCAAGCCGGCCGTGAGCTGCGCGTCATCGTGGGTGCCGACAAGGTGAGCGACCAAGACGCCGACCGCATCGCCTACGACCTTTCGAAGCAGATCCAGACCGAGATGACCTACCCGGGTCAGATCAAGATCACGGTCATCCGCGAGACCCGCGCTGTGAGCTACGCGAAGTAATTTTGACTATGGCCTATGGCTTATGACTATGGCTCACTTTATGGTAAGTTGACCATAGTTAAAAGTGAGCCATAGGCCATGGTCATCAGCCATAGTCAAAAAAAATGATCAGAGAAGAAGTCGTCTTCGGTCCCATCCATAGCCGCAGGCTGGGTAGTTCCTTGGGAATCAATTTACTGCCCGAGAAAGGAAAGATATGCACTTTCGACTGCATCTACTGCGAGTGCGGCTGGAACCGTGACGGACGCGACGACACGTTGCTGCCTACCGCTGAGCGGGTGCGCAAGGCATTGGAAGCCAAGCTTCAGTATTGCCAGTCCATCGACGTGCCTATCGACTCCATCACCTTCAGCGGCGACGGCGAGCCGACCATCAACCCTGAATTTCCTCAAATCATCGACGACACCATCGCCTTGCGCAACCAGTATTATCCCGACTCTAAGATCACGGTGCTGTCGAACGCCACAATGGTACATAAACTTGAGGTTTTCAACGCTTTGCGGAAGGTCGCCAATCCGACGATGAAAATCGACGCCCCTACTAATGAACTCGTTGAGAAAATCAACGAT
>JAEEGG010006923.1_pt1 | contig 26416 bp, 13 predicted proteins | sample 9134161 | NCBI WGS metagenome assembly JAEEGG01 (sample SAMN16246543, study PRJNA631951) | gut metagenome | biome: gut microbiome; feature: rumen; material: CR-attached | host: Bos | place: Iran: Karaj | collected 2018-10 | reverse complement strand
GTGAAGCTTGTTCAAGACCTTCTTTGCGTCCTTCTTCACGTCCTTCTTCACGTCCTTCTATCCTTCCTTCGATTCGTCCATCGCGCCGGGCGGCTCCGAGCACGTTGTTTTGGTACATGATGGTCTCCAGGTGTTCCTCGTAGGCCTTGCGTTCCTTGACGGTCATCTTCAGCTCCAGCAGACGCTCATAGGCTTCCCTTAATCCTGGAACCTTTGTCTCCGGATCGATATAGCCCCACTTCAGGTAGCGCATCCATTCCTCGCGGGCGTTGGAGGCTTCTTCCTTTTCGTATTTCTCCACACGGAGCAGGTAGTACTCGGGGAAGACCTTCTCCGACAGCACCGTCTCTATGCCATGCCTTTCGTCGGCGGTGACCTTGAGCTGGTCGCCGGTGTTGACGCCGACTAGGGAGTTGCTGCCGTGGTAGAGGTAGTCCTCACCCTCGCCGAAGTCGAAGTAGAGGATGTTGATGGAATAGACCTTTTTCACCTTCCGGTAGTCCTTGCCGAGCTTGAGGTGCTCCGTGATGGTCTTGGCCACTCCGAAGAGGACCCGTTGGAGGAAGTAGAGTTCGGTGCTTTGTTGGATTTCGACGAGGATGATCTCGCCCTTGCTGTTCTTGGCCTTGATATCGACGCGGTTGAACTTGTCGTCTTTTGTCTTTTGGTTGCTTTCGCTTTCGAGGAGTTCGGAGATGGTGATCTTCTCACCGAGGACCGTGGAGACGAGTCCTTCGAGGATGGTGAAGTCTGCCTTGTCGCGGAGGACGTACTTGGCGGCCCAGTCGAAACGGATGCAGTTGCTGTCGGTGTGGGATGTGGAGGCGCTCATTGTAGTAGTGTTTTTGTTTGTTGATTCAATTTGTTCAAAAATCACTGCAAAGATAGTGTATAGTTTTAAAATATACAAGTGTTTTGATGAAATTATTAACACTTGAGGCTTTTATGGGTTTCATGTCCTCTTTGTCTGTATTAATGAAATGAATATCACACTAATACGAAAAGGACCAACAAGGACTAGCAGGTACAGGCTTTTTTTAATACATTTGCAAGGAAAAAACTATCAAACAAGAAAGATCAAGTTAGTTTATCTAAGCGAAATCAAATATTAAATATTATGACCAAACTATTACATTTCAAAAAATGGTATCTGCCATTACTCATTGTTTTGCTTTCGGGCTTTGTGGGAACGACAAGCCTTCATGCCCAAAACACGTTATCCGAAGGTGCGCTCAATGGTTTGTTCTCGGTCAGTGCGACCCAGCAAGTCTATTTTTCACAAGGCAACTTACAGTACAAGGCCTCAACGAATACCTGGCGTTTTGCCGAGAACCAGTATGACTATATTGGCGATGCCAACAGCAACATTTCCTCCACCTACAGCGGTTATATTGACTTGTTCGGCTGGGGAACCAGCGGATATGACCACGGTGCTACGTACTACCAGCCATGGAGTACCAGTACAAGCTATAACTACTACTATGCTTATCGTAGCTCTACTTATAATTTATTTGACCAAACAGGCAAGGCCGACTGGGGTTACAACGCCATCAGCAACGGCGGTAACACAGAGAACAGCGACTGGCGCACGCTGACTCATGAAGAATGGTTATATCTGTTCAACAATCGTAGCACGCCTACAGGCATCCGCTATGCCAAGGCCCAGGTGAACAACGTGAACGGTGTGATCCTGTTGCCCGACGACTGGCAGAGTTCCTACTATACGCTGAGTAGAACAAACACATCCGGTGCCAGTTTCTCCAGCAACACCATCACTGCCTCACAGTGGACTACCTTGGAACAACACGGAGCGGTCTTCCTGCCTGCCGCGGGCTACCGGGGCGGGACTTCGGTCAGCGATGCGGGTTCCCGCGGCTACTACTGGTCGTCTTCGTACAACAGTAGCAGCGACGCCTGGGACGTGGGCTTCCGCGATTACTACCTCGATGCCGACAACTCCGACACCCGCTACCGAGGTCAATCAGTGCGGCTCGTGACCCCTTCCCAGGGCTACATCAACGCCATCCTCTACCCGGCGGAGGGCGGTGCGGTGAGCGGTGCTGGTACCTACGAAAAAGGCACCGAATGCACGCTCATAGCGACGGCCTCTGCAGATTACCAATTCCTCAATTGGACGGAGGACGGGGATGAAGTCTCAACCAGCGCTACTTACACATTCACGGTGACGGGCAACAGGACGCTGGTCGCAAACTTCGCTAACTGCAGCGTCATAATCCCTGAAGGCGCCATCAACGGTGTGTTTTCCGTAGGCGAGAACTCCAGTGTGGTCTTCTCTAAAGGCAATTTACAGTACAAAGCCTCAACGAATACCTGGCGTTTTGCTGAAAACCAATATAGTCTTATTGGCAATACCAACAGCCAAATTTCCTCCACTTACAGCGGTTATATTGATTTGTTCTGTTGGGGTACCAGTGGTTACAATCACGGAGCAGTGTGTTATCAACCGTGGAGTACGAGTTATACTCTTAGCGACTATTATGCTTACGGTAGCTCTACCTGTAATTTATATGACCAAACAGGCAAGGCCGACTGGGGTTACAACGCCATCATCAATGGAGGAAACCAACAGAATAGTGGCTGGCGCACACTAACAGAAGCGGAATGGCAGTATGTGTTTAACACCCGTAATACTGCAAGTGGTATCCGTTATGCTATGGCCAAGGTGAGTAACATAGAGGGTGTAATTCTGTTGCCTGACGACTGGCAGAGTTCCTTATATTCGCTGAGCAGCACGAATTCAGCAAGTGCTAGTTATTCCAGCAATACTATCACTGCCGCCCAGTGGGCTACTTTGGAGCAACATGGTGCCGTCTTCCTGCCTGCCGCTGGCGAACGGTTTTTGACTAATGTCAACAATGTCTATTATGTCGGCTGCTATTGGTCGTCCTCCTACTACTTTGGCAAAGCGAGGTATCTGCGTTTTGCTGACCGAGCCATCTACACCGATGATAGCTCTGAACGATACTGCGGTCACTCGGTGCGTTTGGTTCGCTCGGCTCAGAACTGTTCCTTTGCCATTTCTGCCAGCCCCAGCTCGGTTGAGGGCGGTGCGGTGAGTGGGGGAGGCACCTGCGAAACGGGCACTGACTGCACGCTCATTGCGACGGCCTCGTCGGGCTACTACTTCGTCAACTGGACGGAGGGTGGTATGGAAGTGTCCACTAGTTCGAGCTATACTTTTACGGTTAATCGCAACAGGACGCTGGTCGCGAACTTTAAATACATCCCTGCGGGAGGATATATCCACGGCTCGTTTTCGGTGTCAGCGAATACGCATGTCCGTTTCTCACAAGGCAACTTGCAGTATCAAGCCTCGACCAATTCCTGGCGCTTTGCAGAAAACCAGTATGACTACATCGGGAGTGCCAACAGTAGTATTTCCTCCACTTACAGCGGTTATGTTGATTTGTTTGGTTGGGGTACGAGCAACTACAACCATGGTGCCACCTGCTACCAGCCATGGAGTACCAGCACAACCTATAATGACTATTACGCTTACGGTGACTGGGGATATAATTTATATGATCTTACTGGCAAGGCAGACTGGGGCTACAACGCCATTAGTAACGGAGGTAATATGGAGAATAGTGTTTGGCGCACACCGACCTCAAAAGAATGGAAGTATCTGTTCCTCTACCGTATCACGTCATCAGGAATCCGTTATGCCAAAGCACGAGTGAACAACGTGAACGGCGTGATTTTGTTACCTGACGACTGGCAGAGTTCCTACTATTCTTTGAGCAGTACGAACACATCCAGTGCCAGTTTTTCTAGCAATACCATTACCGCCTCCCAGTGGGCAACTTTGGAGCAACACGGTGCTGTGTTCTTGCCTGCCGCGGGCAATAGGGAAGAGAAGTCGGTAAGCAGTGTGGGTAGCTACGGCAGCTACTGGTCGGCTTCGATCAACAATAACAGCTCTGCGAGTAGCGTAACCTTCGATCTCATTAGTCTCTATTCGGCGACAGGCAGTGACCGTTACTACGGTCAGTCCGTGCGCCTCGTTTGTCCCTGCTTCTTTGCTATTTCTGCCACCCCCAGCCCTGCAGAAGGCGGCTCGGTGAGTGGTTCTGGCATTGACCTTGAGGGTGCTGTATGCACACTTACGGCAACGGCCTCTGCGGGCTACCACTTCGTCAACTGGACTGAGAACGGCACGCAAGTCTCCACCAGCACTACCTACTCCTTCACGGTGACTGGCGACAGGACACTTGTAGCTAACTTCGCCCCGAACACCTTTGAAATCACCGTCACTGCTGATCCATCGATTGGGGGAACAGTGAACGGAGCGGGAACCTACAATAATGGAGCCAGTTGCACGTTAACCGCCACCCCAGCCACTGGCTATAACTTCACTAAGTGGACGAAGAACGGTACGCAGGTGTCTACCAACGCCAGCTACACCTTCACCGTCACCGAGGCGGCCTCCTACGTGGCGGTGTTCACCAAGAAGACCTACACCATCACGGCTACGGCCAATCCGGCAGCGGGCGGAACCGTCACGGGTGCGGGAACCTACGAACACGGAACCAGCTGTACGCTGACCGCCACCCCAGCCACTGGATACTCCTTTGTCAACTGGACGGAAAGCGGCACCCAGGTTTCCACGAATGCGAGTTATCAGTTCACGGTTACAGGTGCGAAAACACTGGTCGCCAACTTCGCTGCGAACACCTACACGGTGACGTTGAACACCAATGACGGCACCATCAACAGCGGTAACGTCACTTCCTACACCTACGGAGTGGGAGCGACCCTGCCCACCGATGTCACCCGCACGGGATATACTTTCGGAGGCTGGTACGCCAACGCCAACCTCACGGGTTCCGCGGTGACATCCATTCCCACCACTGCCACAGGTAACAAGACCTTCTGGGCGAAGTGGGCCATCAACAGCTACAACATCACCGCCAACGCCAACCCAACCGCTGGCGGCACTATCACAGGTGCGGGAACTTATAATTATGGTTCAAGCTGTACGTTGACCGCCACCCCAGCTACAGGCTATAACTTCACCAAGTGGACGAAGAACGGCACCCAAGTATCGACCAGTGCGACCTATACCTTCACGGTTACTGGTGCAGCCTCATACGTGGCAGTGTTCACCAAGAAGACTTACGCCATCACAGCCACCGCCAACCCGACAGCGGGCGGCACCGTCACAGGCGCCGGCACCTACGAACACGGTGCCAGCTGCACATTGACGGCCACCCCAACCACGGGCTACTCCTTCGTCAACTGGACACAGAACGGTTCCCTGGTCTCCACCAACGCAAGCTACCAGTTCACGGTTACTGGAGCGAAAACCCTCGTCGCGAACTTCGCCCCGAACACCTACACCGTGACCCTGAACACCAACGGCGGCACCATCAACAGCGGCAACGTCACCTCCTACACCTACGGAGAGGGTGCCACGTTGCCCACCGATGTCACCCGTACAGGATATACCTTCGGTGGCTGGTACGCCAATGCCAACCTCACGGGTACTGCTGTGACATCCATTTCCACCACTGCCACGGGCGACAAGACCTTCTGGGCGAAGTGGACCATCAACAGCTACGACATCACCGCTTCCGCCAACCCGACAGCAAGCGGTACGGTGAGCGGCGCCGGTTCCTATAACTATGGCGCCAGCTGCACGCTGACCGCCACCCCGGCCACGGGCTATAACTTCACCAAGTGGACGAAGAACAATACGCAAGTTTCCACTAGCGCAAGCTATACCTTCACCGTCACCGAGGCTGCCGACTATGTCGCTGTGTTCACCAAGAAGACCTACACTATCACGGCCACGGCCAACCCGACGGCAGGTGGTACCATCACAGGAGCAGGAACTTACGAACACGGATCCAGCTGCACCCTGGTAGCCACCCCGGCCACGGGCTACTCCTTCGTCAACTGGACGTCGGGCAATTCCCAGGTTTCCACCAACGCAAGCTACCAGTTTACGGTTACTGGAGCAAGGACGCTCGTCGCGAACTTCTCCCCGAACACCTACACGGTGACGCTGAACACCAACAACGGCACCATCAACAGCGGCAACGTCACTTCCTACACCTACGGAGAGGGTGCCACCTTGCCCACCGATGTGACCCGCACGGGTTATACGTTTGGTGGTTGGTATGACAACGTCAACCTTTCGGGTACTGCGGTGACATCTATCTCCACCACTGCCACGGGTGACAAGACCTTCTGGGCGAAGTGGACCATCAACAGCTACGCCATCGGCGCTTCCGCCAATCCGACGGCAGGCGGTACGGTGAGCGGTGCCGGTTCCTATAACTATGGTGCCAGCTGCACGCTGGTAGCTACTCCGGCCACAGGATATAACTTCACCAAGTGGACGAAGAACAATACGCAAGTTTCCACTAGCGCAAGCTATACCTTCACCGTCACTGAGGCTGCCAACTATGTCGCTGTGTTCACCAAGAAGACCTACTCCATCGTGGCCACGGCCAACCCGACGGCGGGTGGTACCATCACGGGTGCAGGCACCTACGAACACGGTGCCAGCTGCACATTGACCGCCACCCCGGCCACGGGCTACTCCTTCGTCAACTGGACGTCGGGCAATTCCCAAGTATCCACCAACGTAAGCTATCAATTCACGGTTACTGGAGCGAGGACGCTGGTCGCGAACTTCTCCCCGAACACCTACACCGTGACCCTGAACACCAACAACGGTACGATCAACAGCGGCAACGTTACCTCCTATACCTACGGAGAGGGTGCCACCTTGCCCACCGATGTGACCCGCACGGGTTATACGTTTGGTGGCTGGTACGACAACGCCAACCTCTCGGGTACTGCGGTGACATCTATCTCCACCACTGCCACGGGCGACAAGACCTTCTGGGCGAAGTGGACCATCAACAGCTACGCCATCGGTGCTTCCGCCAACCCGACGGAAGGCGGCACGGTGAGCGGGGCTGGTTCCTATAACTATGGTGCCAGCTGCACGCTGGTAGCTACTCCGGCCACAGGCTATAACTTCACCAAGTGGACGAAGAACAATACGCAAGTTTCCACTAGCGCAAGCTATACCTTCACCGTCACCGAGGCTGCCGACTATGTCGCTGTGTTCACCAAGAAGACCTACTCCATCGTGGCCACGGCCAACCCGACGGCAGGTGGTACCATCACAGGAGCTGGAACTTACGAACACGGATCCAGCTGCACCCTGGTAGCCACCCCGGCCACGGGCTACTCCTTCGTCAACTGGACGTCGGGCAATTCCCAAGTATCCACCAACGCAAGCTATCAATTCACGGTTACTGGAGCGAGGACGCTGGTCGCGAACTTCTCCCCGAACACCTACACGGTGACGCTGAACACCAACAACGGTACGATCAACAGTGGCAATGTCACTTCCTACACCTACGGAGTGGGAGCCACCCTGCCCACCGATGTCACCCGCACGGGATATACCTTCGGTGGCTGGTACGACAATGCCAACCTCACGGGCACGGCGGTGACATCCATCCCAGCCACTGCCACGGGCGACAAGACCTTCTGGGCGAAGTGGACCATCAACAGTTACGCCATCGGCGCTTCCGCCAATCCGACGGCAGGCGGTACGGTGAGCGGGGCTGGTTCCTATAACTATGGTGCCAGCTGCACGCTGACTGCAATGGCTAGCGATACTTATACCTTTGTAAATTGGACTATAGACGGGGAAGAAGTGTCAGACTCGCCAGATTATACCTTTATTGTCACAGGCTCGGCAGAATATGTTGCCAATTTCATGCTCAAGAGCTATTCCATTACTGCGAAGGCCAACCCAACCTCTGGCGGAGCAGTCTCAGGAGGCGGCTATTATAGCCATGGCTCGTCATGCACATTGACAGCTGTGCCCTACGAAGGCTACTATTTCATCAATTGGACAAAAAATGGAACCCAAGTGTCAGATGAGCCTAGCTTTAGTTTCGAAGTGATTAGCGGTGGCACCTATGTCGCACAGTTCGGCATCATCTATTACGAGGTGGCAGCTTATGCTGACCCTGATGAAGGCGGCTCAGTCACCGGTGCCGATACATACCGACACGGCACTACTTGTACCCTGAACGCCACGGCTAGCGAGGGCTATAGCTTTGTCAACTGGACAAAAGATGGCGAATCAGTTTCCACTAATCCCATCTATTCGTTTACAGTGCTTGACAATACCGAACTGGTGGCCCACTTTAACATCAATAGTTATGTGATTGAGGCTTCTGCCAATCCGACCTTAGGCGGCACCGTCGCTGGCGCAGGCACCTATAACCACTTCGAAAGCTGCTTACTGACGGCTACAGCCAACGAAGGCTATACTTTCGTCAACTGGACCGAGAACGGCAATGAGGTGTCCACCGACGCCACCCTGCAGTTCACCGTAACGGGCGGACGTTCCCTGGTCGCCAACTTCAGCCTTAACAGCTACGAGGTCACAGTTTCAGCCAATCCGATTGCAGGTGGCACGGTGACTGGCGCAGGAACTTATAACCACTTCGAAAGCTGCACGCTGACAGCTACCACCAACGAAGGCTATACCTTCGTCAACTGGACCGAGAACGGCAATGAGATATCCTCTGATGCCAGCTATAGCTTCCAAGTGACCGGTGAAAGGACATTGGTCGCCAACTTCAGCCTTAACAGCTACGATATCACCGCATCGGCAAACCCGAACGAGGGTGGCATGGTCACAGGTGCAGGTACCTATAACCATTTCGAAAACTGCACGCTGACGGCTACGGCCAACGAAGGCTACAACTTTGTCAACTGGACCAAGGACGGCAACGAGGTTTCCACCGATGCTGTCTTCAACTTTATTGTGACAGGTTCAGGCGACTATGTGGCACACTTCGAGCTTAAGACCTACGAAATTACCGCCAGCGTAGATCCAGAAGAAGGTGGTGTCGTCACTGGTGCGGGAACCTACACCCACGGCGAGACGGTTACCCTGACGGCCTCGGCCAACGAAGGATACCTCTTCGACGGATGGGTAAAGGACGGTGAGACGGTCTCAACGGAGCCCAGCCTTAGCTTCACCGCCATAGAGGATGGCGAATATGTCGCCCAGTTTACGCTCCAGAGCTATCCCATTGAAATCACGGCCTTCCCGACGGAAGGCGGCATGGTGACGGGCGCCGGGACCTATTACCATGGCGACATCTGCACGCTGACGGCTACGCCCAACACGGGATATGTCTTCTTGTACTGGATCAAGGATGGCGTACAGGTCTCCACCGAGGCCAGCTACACCTTCACGGTGACGGGTCCCGCCACCTATGTGGCCAACTTCGTGAACTTCAACTATGAGGTCAGCGTCGTCGTGAACCCTGCAGAGGCCGGTACGGTGCAAGGTGCGGGCAACTACGACCTGGGTCTGACCTGCACGCTTACCGCCACTCCCAACGAGGGTTACCAGTTCGTCAACTGGACGGTGAACGGCGAAGAGGTCTCTTCCGACCTTGAATATTCCTTCACCGTCACCGAGCCTGTGGCCGTGGAGGCCAACTTCCGTGTCGATGCGGAGTATCACGAGTTCAGCCTCACCCCAGGCTGGAACTGGTGGTCCACGTACATCGAGATGAACGGAGTCAACGGCTTGGCCCTGCTCGAGGACGCCCTGGGCACCAGCGGCATCCAAATCAAGAGCCAGAGCTCCTTCGTGACCTACGACGAGGGCTGGTTCGGCACGCTCAACGGCATCGTGAACGAGCAGTCCTACCGCATCAACATGGGCGAGGGAGGAGACTACTCTCTCGCTGGCACCATCGCCGACCCGACGGCGCATCCCATCGCCATCGGTAGCGGCTGGAACTGGATCGGCTATGTGGAGAACGTCGAGATGGACCTCAACACGGCCATGGCCAACCTCGACAAGTCGGGAGACGACATTGTCAAGAGCAGGGACTATTTCTCCACGTACTATGCGGGCTATGGCTGGTGGGGCACGCTGGTGAGCCTTCAGCCGGGCGGAGGATACATGTACAAGGCCAGTGCCAGCGGCACCCTTGTATATCCTGAGGCATCCAAGGCGGAGGCCTACATTCACAGCCCCGAGGCCGCTACGTGGTGGAACCCCGACGGCGGTAGCTATGCCGACAACATGAGCGTGATGGCGGTCGTGGAGGTCAACGGGGAAGAGGTGAGGAGCGAGGGAGTCGAAATAGGCGCCTTCAGCCAGGGCGAATGCCGCGGCGCCGTCCGACTGCTGTATGTGGCTCCCCTCGACCGTTACGTGGCCTTCCTGACCGTCCACGGCGAGGACGGCGACGGGCTCAGCTTCCGCCTGAAGAATGACGAGGGAGTGCTGTTCGCCAGCGATAGAGCGGTGTTCGCCAAGGATGCCGTCCTGGGCAGCACGGCGGAGCCGTATGTGCTTCGCTTCGGCAACACGGGAGTGACGGACGCTGCCGAGCCGGTGGTGACAGCCTATCCCAACCCGTCCACGGGCGTGTTCCAGCTGGAAGGCGAAGGCATGGAGCGGGTGGAGGTTTACACCATGCTGGGCGAGCTGGTCCGCATGGAAGAAGTCCACACTGACACGCACACGCTGAATCTGAGCGGCTGCGCCGAAGGCATGTATCACCTGCGGGTTCACACCCAAAACGGTCTGAAACACCTCTCGGTGGTTGTCGCTGAATAAAAACCAAAGACCATTATTCCCATCCCTCGTCTCTTCGTTGAGGCGAGGGATTTTGATGTTCTTACCGCCTATTTTTGTTTTTTCCTGCCGAAGGCCGGTGTGCGAGCTGTGGATGGAATGCATGAGAATACGTGCGTCTATTTATCCTCTTCGGTGATGGCAGCTCGGTGCGGTTGGTGCGGGAGGTGGAGTAGCTGAAAAATAATATGTTTTATTTTGCTGCAAATTATGGTTTTTGTATATTTGCAGCAAAATAAAACAAATTTTTATGAGTGCAATTATTGGTAGAGAGAAGGAAATAGAAGAACTAAAAGAGCTGTATAACAGCGGTAAATCAGAATTTGTGGCAATATATGGCCGTCGTCGCGTTGGCAAGACGTTTTTGGTCGATGAGTCATTAAAGGGTAAGATTACCTTTCGCCATGCAGGCTTATCTCCTGTTGATGAGGTAGGGAAAAAAAATTCGCTGAAAGAACAACTGAAGCATTTCTACTTCTCTCTTCAGATTTATGGCATGAAAAAAAGCAAATGTCCATCATCATGGATGGAGGCCTTCTTCATGCTTTCTCAACTGTTGGATGCCAAAGACAACAGGAAGCGTCAAGTAGTGTTTTTGGACGAACTGCCTTGGATGGACACTCCCCGTTCAGGTTTTATAACAGCCTTCGAAGGATTTTGGAATACTTGGGGTTGCCATCGTGACAGTCTGATGCTCGTTGTTTGTGGCTCTGCCAATTCATGGATGCTCGATAATCTGATAAACAGCCACGGTGGGCTTTATGGCCGCACCACATATGAGGTGAAACTCAGCCCATTTAAGCTGGGGGAATGTGAAAAGTTTCTTAAGAATAAAGGGATAAGGATGTCACGTTACGACATCGTTCAAAGTTATATGGTTCTTGGTGGCATACCGTATTATTTAGGTTACATGAAGAAGGGGTTAAGTCTGGCTCAGAACATTGACCAGTTGTTTTTTGACGAAAAAGCCCAATTACGGAATGAGTATGACCGCCTATTTGCCTCGGTCTTTTCAAATCCTGATCAGATGAAACGTATCGTGGGTTTCTTGGGATCCCGTCGCAGCGGATACACCCGACAAGAAATACTCTCCAAAGTGGGACTTGATGATAATGGTTCGTCGAGCAAGATGCTTAAAGCTCTTGTAGCAAGTGACTTTATCCAGCCATACGTTCCTTTTGGAATGAGTAAGCATGATGAACATTATAAACTTACGGATCCTTTCTGCCTATTCTATCAGAAATTTGTAGAAGGGCGTGCTGAGATAGACCCCAAGTTTTGGGTTCACAACGTGACGTCTCAAGGCGTCAGCTCATGGAGAGGATTCGCCTTTGAAGAGGTGTGCTTGTCTCATGTTCGTCAGATTAAGCAGGCAATTAACATCCTTGACGTATCTTCAACCCAGTCCTCCTGGGCATTAAGAGGTGATGATGATACGGAGGGCGGTCAAATAGACTTGCTTATTAGTCGTAAGGACAATGTGGTGGATATGTGTGAAATGAAATTTTACAATGAAGATTATACTGTCACTAAATCCTACCATGCAAAACTTGTGCATCGTCAAAATCTATTGGAAGAACAGATTCCTAAACGTGCAATTGTCCAACATATACTAATTACAACCTTCGGGCTGAAATACAATGAGCATAGCGGAATCTTCCAACATGTGATAACTATAGATCAGCTGTTCTAACATGACTTTGCCTGCTGGCTGGCATTTGCCCTTGCCATCAACATCTATGGTCGCAAATACATCGTCAAAAGGCTATGGCCTCACCGCCTCTGCCACCGCCTTTCCTAGCTCGTAGAGCTTATCCCAGTCCTCTTCGCGGATGGGAGCGCCTTTCACCTCGACGCTTTCAGCCGCGAGGTTCCATTGGCCTTCTTCGGCGCATTTGGCGAGGGTCTTCACGCCACCGCCGCTCCAGCTCATGCCGCCAAAGATGCCATAGCACTTGTTCTTTGGCTTGAACTCGTTGATTTCGTGGGTCAGCAGGGTCATGTCAGGGAACATGTTTGCATAATGAGCACATGCTCCGAGGATGACTCCCTTGTATTTCCAGATGTCGCTCATGATGAACGAGACCTCGGTCTTGGCCACGTCATACACTTTCACCTCCTTGATGCCGGCCTCGGCGGCGCCACGGGCTACAATCTCGGCCATACGGGCGGTGTTGCCGTGCATCGAGCCATAGACGATGACCACGCCTTCTTCACCCTCGTGCTTGCTCCACTGGGTGTATTTGCCGAGTACCCAGGCGAGGTTCGAACGCCACACCAAGCCGTGCGAGGGGGCAATCATCTTGATCTCCAAACCACCGAGCTTTTCGATGGCTTTTAAGGCTTGCATGGCTACCTTGCCGACGATGTTGGCGTAGTAACGCCGCATGTCATCTTCGTAAAAGGCGAGGTTGACTTGGTCGTCGAAGATGCCACCGTTCAAGGCACCGAAGCCGCCGAAGGCATCGTTGCTGAATACGATTTTGCTGTTTTGCTCGTAAGTCACCATCGACTCGGGCCAGTGCACCATAGGCACCATGAAAAACTGTAAGGTGTGGGTGCCGAGGCTCAAAGTCTCGCCTTCAGCCACTACCTTCTTGTTGGTGATGGGGCCGTAGAAAGCTTCCAACGGAGCAAAGGTCTTGGCATTGCCCACCACTTGCACTTCAGGCCATTCACGGATGACGGCTGCCACGGTGCTGCTGTGGTCGGGTTCGTCGTGATTGATGATGAGGTAATCCACGTTGCGGCCTTGCAACACCGACTTCACCTTGAAGAGATAGTCCTCAAGGAAGTTCGCTTCTACAGGGTCGATGAGGGCGACCTTTTCATCCATGATCAGGTAGGAATTGTAGGAAACGCCATTGGGTAGTTCGATATGATTTTCAAAAAGCTCGGTGTGGCGGTCGTTGACGCCAACATAGAATATGTTTTCAGTTAGTTGGATTTGATTCATCGGGTTTGTGTTTTGTGTTGTTATGATTCTTTGAACAGGTTTGGTTTCGGGGATGGGTGCTGTCGCTATTGAAGAGGCCGTTTCAGCTTTGGGATTGGGTAACAGTTCCTCGAATTCTTCCACGCCGTGTTTGCACAACGGGCACTCGAAGTCGTCGGGGAGGAAGTCGCCCTCATAGATATAGCCACATACCTTGCATTCCCAGCGGCGTTTGCCGTTTTGGGGTTGTTCGCCTTGAGGCTGAGGCTTGGGTTTTATGTTGTTTTGGTAGTAGTCGTAGGTGAGGGAAGGCTGGTCGGAAAGCAATTGGGCATCGAGCACTTCGCCGATAAACATGGTGTGGGTGCCGAAGTCGATGCTGTTGAGAACCTTGCAGGCAAGGTAGGCGTTCGTGTATTTGGGAATGTAGAGCACTTGATTCACCGTGCGGTGTTCGGTCTCGCAGGTGGCGAACTTGTTCACAGTCCGTCCCGACTGGAAGCCGAAATGCTCAAAGACGAACATCGGAGTTTCCGTGGTCAGCATGCTTATGTTGAACACGCCTGAGTTTTTGATGAGCTCATGCGTGTAGTTGCCTTTGTTGACCGTCACAGCGATTTGTAACGGATTACTTGTGACTTGCATCACCGTGTTGACGATGCAGCCATTGTCGATGTCGTTGAATCTTGTGGTTAGAACATAAAGGCCATAGCCAATATAGGATAATGCCTTGGTATCCATGGTTGTTGTTAAAAAAAGAAAAAGTAGAGACGCACACAGTGCGTCTCTACGATAAAGGTTTATTCCATGACGGAGAAGCTGTCCTTGCCGATACCGCAAAGTGGGCATGACCAGCTGTCAGGGATTGCTTCAAAAGGGGTGCCAGGGGCGATGCCGCTATCCGGATCGCCTACTGCGGGATCATAGATGTACCCGCAAACATCACATACGTACTTTTTCATATTATTTCAATTTTCAATTTTCAACTTTCACCTTAATAATTCTCCGCCTTGATCTGGAAATAGGATTGCGGATGGTTGCAGACTGGGCAGATTTGCGGAGCTTTCTTGCCGATGACGATATGGCCGCAGTTGGCGCACTGCCATACCATGTCGCCTTCGCGTGAAAAGACGATGCCGTCTTCAATGTTCTTCAAGAGCTTGCGATAGCGTTCTTCGTGTTCCTTCTCGATTTTGCCTACCAGTTCGAAAAGGGCAGCGATTTTGTTGAAGCCTTCTTCACGAGCCGTTTTGGCCATGCCAGCATACATGTCGGTCCACTCGAAGTTCTCGCCATCAGCGGCGTCCTTCAGGTTGGTTTTGGTGTCCGGCACCTCACCGTCGTGGAGCAGCTTGAACCAGATCTTGGCGTGTTCCATCTCGTTGCGGGCCGTCTCCTCGAAGATGTCGGCGATTTGGTTGTAACCTTCCTTGCGAGCTTTAGATGCAAAGTAGGTGTATTTGTTACGTGCCTGAGATTCGCCTGCAAAGGCAGCCATCAGGTTGGCTTCAGTTTTTGAACCTTTTAATTCCATTTTAGTTCGTGTTTTAAAGTTGATTATCGATATTTTTGCTCAAAATGGTCAATGTTGAATGGCCATGAGGCGGATGTATTTCAGTACCATGTCGCACCAAACGGCGTCGCCTGGACGTTGGTAGCGGGCATTGCCGTTGGGATCGGGAGTGAATAGCGTCTCACCTCTTGGGGTGAGGGTGACCCAGCCGCGTTCGGAGAGTTCGTAGAACTCGTCGCCTTCTACGGCTTGGATAACGGCTTGCGGATCCCACATCTTCTGTCCCGTGTCGCAGTTGAGGAACTGGTAGATCCATTTGATGGGATGGATGTCGGTCCAGTTCATGTCGGCGATGACCGTCTCAGGCCGGTAGTCGAGTGGGCCGCCCACCTCACCGGGAGAGAAGACGATGTCAACCTCTTTGGGCAGCAAGGCGAAGAACTTCAGTGAGAAGTCGATGGCGGCCTTGAAGTTATAGTCGGGTTCGACAGCATCGCCAAAAACGCCACCCATGGCGAAGATTTCCTTTACCTTGGTCCGTACCAGGTCTTGGCCATTGAGAGGGGAATACTCGTCGGGACCCGACTCAAGCAGACGGGCCAAAGAGGTCACGAAACCGATCGAGGCGATGGTGACCGAATGGTCAGGTTGCTCGCTGAGCAGCTTGCGGTAGAGCTTGTAGCTCTCCATATAGGTGCTGTCATCGCCAACGCTGCGTTTGAACATCGGCTCGGCATCGGTGGTGCGGGCGTAGGGAGCGTTATGGTAGCTGATGAACACGTGGGGTGTCTGAACGCCTTGCGTCTCCAACCCGATGGGGATGTCGGGATAACCGTAGAAATTGTTCATGACATCAACGACATCGGCGTTGGCCTTGCCCATGCGGTCAACGATGACACCGAGCAAATTGCAGCGTTTCATGTCCATGTAACGATAAAGCATCATCAACGCAAAGAGGTCGTCGGTCGAGCTGCCCATGTCGCAGTCCAGGATGATGCGGATGTCTTTTTGCTCGTAATTAGACCATAGGTTGATGCCTTTGGATGCGATATAGACCGTATGCTGTTCATTCTCGCGGGCAAAGGCCACTGCTGCGGCCAAGCTGTCCTCAGGGAAGCACCGGTTGCTGTCGAAGTAATACTTGTCTTCTTGGGGGTTGTACCAGCCGCCAACGAGGTTCTGGTGGCTGCGGGCATGGCGAATCACCGCGGGGAGACTCTTGCGGTCGAAACTGTTTTGCGTCTCTTTGTACGAGACGAAGATGCCTTCTGTGGGCTGACGCATTGTGCTCAAGTCCAAAGTGAATCCTTCAGGATACATCTGTCCCATGGCATAGATGACGTTGACTAACTCTTTGTCGGTCAGCTTCTCCTGTGAGAAACAGTAGGAGGTAACCGAGAGAAACAGCAGGATAAGGAGTCTGATCTTTTTCATGATTCGGCGGTATGAATAGTTAATCGCATGAAGTACAAAGATAGGTATTTTTTCTAAAAAGCAAGGAAAATCCGTATTTTTGTCGCCGAAATGAATACGCAACCTTCTTATATCCCTAAAGAGCATCTTCGCGACTTCGTAGCCATCGACTTCGAGGCCGCCAATGCGGCCTATACCAGTGCTTGCAGCATGGGCCTCGTCATCGTTCGCGACGACACCATCGTTGATCGCTTTTATGGACTGATGAAGCCGGTCCCCAACCATTACGACTGGTATAATACTAAGGTGCATGGCCTCAAGAAGTCGGACACCGACAAGGCTCCGAGGTTTCCCGTGCTGTGGTTTCAGGTGCGCGACAAGGTCGAAGGACTGCCTTTCGTGGCTCATGGGATGCTCTTCGACCAGCATGTGCTTCGCTCCCTGCATGAGCTCTACAAGATCCCGTATCCCAACTACCCGTTCTATTGCACCCATATCGGTTCCGAGAAGTATCTTCCCGACTTGGAGAACCATAAGCTGCCCACGGTGGCCAAGCATTTCGGTTTTGAGATGGAGAAACGCCATAACGCTTTGTCCGATGCAGAAGCTTGCGCCGTCATTGCCATGAACATCTTTTAGATTTCTTTAGGAAATCAAAAAAAATGTTTTTACTTTTGCCCCAACCAATCATTTAACGTCATGTTTGAAATATTACAAAAGAAGACTTTCGCTGCGGAGACCTATTTGATGGACATCGCGGCGCCACGCATCGCGCATTCTGCGTTGCCAGGACAGTTCCTCATCGTCAAAATGGAAGAGAATTCGGAACGTATCCCCCTTACCATCAGCGACTATCATCGTGAGAAAGGGGTGGTCACCATCGTGTTCAAGGCGATCGGTGAATCCACTCGTAAGATGGCAGAATATAAGGTGGGCGATCGTTTCGCCGATGTGGTGGGCCCTCTGGGAAAGCCTTCCGAGTTTGTCAACATGACAGCTGAGGAGCTTCGCAAACGAAGCTTTGTCTTCATCGGCGGCGGTGTGGGCATCGCCCCCATCTATCCTCAGGTCAAGTGGTTGTACGAGCACGGTTGCATGTCGGACTGCATCATCGGTGCACGCACCAAGGACCTGCTCATCTTTGAACAGGAGCTGGCGAGTGTCTGCAACCTCTATGTCACCTCCGACGACGGATCCACGGGCCGCAAGGGCTTGGTTACCGACGTGTTGCGCCAACTTGTGGCCAGCGGCAAGCGGTATGACGAGGCCGTCGCCATCGGCCCGATGATCATGATGAAGTTCGCCACCAAGACCTGCGAGGAGCTGGGCATCCGCTGCACGGTGTCGCTCAACTCCATCATGGTTGACGGCACAGGCATGTGCGGCGCCTGCCGTGTAAGCATCGCTGGCAAGACCAAGTTCACCTGCATCGACGGTCCTGAGTTCCTTGGCAGCGAGGTCAACTTCGACGAAGCCATGAAACGTCAGGCCATGTATAACAACGTGGTGACGCGTAAGCAGCTTCAGGCAGAAGAGAAGGCTGAAGGCCATCAGTGCCATATCGGTGGCATCGCCGAAGAGAGCTTCGACAAGAAACACCGTGTGCCGGTGCCGGAGCAGGATCCCAAGGTCCGCGCCCATAACTTCGACGAGGTGTGTCTGGGGTATTCCGCCGACATGGCCATCATGGAAGCACAACGTTGTCTCAACTGCAAGAGCCCGCAATGCGTGCAACATTGTCCGGTCAATGTCAACATCCCGGGCTTCATCGCCCGTGTGGCCAAAGGCGACTTCGAAGGCGCTGCCGGCGTCATCAGCTGCGACTCGGCACTGCCGGCCGTTTGCGGACGTGTATGCCCCCAAGAGACCCAGTGCGAGGGAGCCTGCGTCATGGGCAAGAAGTTCGAACCCATCGCCATCGGCAAGCTGGAACGTTTCGTGGGTGACTATGCCATCGAGCATGACCTGCATTTCGACAACCCAGGCCTGAAGAACGGTCACAAGGTGGCCATCATCGGCAGCGGTCCCTCGGGACTTACCTGCGCCAAGGACTTGCTGGCCATGGGTTATGACGTCACCATCTTCGAAGCACTGCATGAGCTCGGCGGCGTGTTGGTCTATGGCATCCCGTCGTTCCGTCTGCCAAAGGAGACGGTGGTGAAGAAAGAGGTGGAGAGCGTGCGCAGGTTGGGAGCCAAGTTCGAGAAGGACGTCGTCATCGGCCGCACCATCACCATCGATGAGCTGATGCACCGCGAAGGCTTCGAAGCAGTGTTTGTGGGTTCGGGTGCCGGATTCCCGATGATGCTCAACGTGCCGGGAGAGAACCTCTGCGGTGTGGTCTCGGCCAACGAGTTCCTGACCCGTAACAACTTGCTGTTCGCATATAAGGAAGGCTTTGAGACTCCCAACTACGTCGGCAAGAAAGTCGCCGTGGTCGGTGGTGGTAACGTCGCCATGGATGCGGCACGTACCGCATTGCGTCTTGGCGCCGAGGTCCATATCGTGTATCGCCGTTCCGAGGCTGAGCTCCCCGCCCGTGTGGAGGAGGTGCATCACGCCAAGGAAGAAGGTGTGCTCTTCGACTTGCTGACCGCTCCTGTGGAGGTGTTGGGCGATGAGAATGGTTGGGTGAAAGGCTTCAAGTGCGTGCGCTGCGAGTTGGGCGAGCCGGATGCCTCCGGTCGCCGTAGCCCTGTCCCAGTACCTGGTTCGGAGTTCGTCCTCGATGTCGATATGATCATCATGGCCTTGGGCACCTCACCGAATCCTTTGATCGGAAGCACGACACGTAACCTCGAACTCAACCGTAAGGGCTGTATCGTGGCCGACGAGGTGGGCGCCACTTCGCGTCCGGGCATCTTCGCCGGAGGCGACGCAGTGAGCGGTGCCGCTACCGTCATCCTCGCCATGGGTGCCGGCAAGAAAGCAGCGAAAGCTATTGACCAATTTATTAAAGGTGAAAGATGAAAGATGAAAGTTGAAAGGTGAATTGTATCCGAAGGACCTTTCACCTTTCAACTTTAACCTTTCAACTCAACGTAGAAGACCGTGGGATCGTCGTCCTCATCGAACGACTCATCGGTGTAGTATTGACCTGGTTTGCCATCCTCCTCAAAGAGTAACAAAGTGACTTTCTTGAAGGGGATGGGTTGACCTGCGTCGCTGTAACGCTGGATGTCCTTTTGCGACAAGCCCTCCAGCTCCATCATCTTGAGCATCATGGCCAAGTCGAGATCGACGTTGAGCAACTCGTCTTTCCATTCAACGCTGATTACCGCAGTGGTGTATAACTTGAAATTCTTTACTTCAACAGCTTTCATGATCTTTGATATTAGAGTTTGGTGCAAAGATGGAAAAAATAACGAATATAACCTAGAGATACACCGTTTTTTTGTAATTTTGAAGCCAAATTCAAAACTGACAACTATGCGCAAAGGATTGATTATGTTTGCCGCAGCGATGCTGTTGAGCTTGGCATCGGTGGCTCAGAATGCTGAGACAGTGAATGTCTCCAAAGAACGTGATGGCTTTTATGTCCATACCTTCGGTGACACCCGTGTCGAAGGCAACGTGAGAAAAGGCTTAAAAGAAGGTACCTGGTACGAATACAACAATACGAAAAACCTTCTCCGCCGTGTCATCCAATTCCAAAATGGTACTATGGATGGACTTTACATGGAAATCGACGAAAATGGCTATATCAGCAAAAAGACGGAATATGTCAAAGGCAACCCTGAAGGCACTTCCTACACCTGGACCAATGGTGGACGCCTGACACAGAAGTCGAGCTACAGAAATGGCAAACTCCACGGAGAACAGATTCTTTGCTACGACAATGGCAACAGCCAAGAGGTGTCCAATTATAGTGAAGGCCTCCGCGACGGTGTGACCACCTGGTTTAACCGTGAAGGTAACAAAAGCATGATGATTACCTATAGGAAAGGGCTGTTCGATGGAAAACAAGAGACTTATTATGCCACAGGAGGTCTCAAGTCTTCCAAGATGTTTAAAAACAACGTGCTCGAAGGCCAGTCCGTCGAATACTATGAAGGCGGCGACATGAAGTCGGAAGCCACCTACAAAAATGGTTCGTTGGTCGGCAAAGTGAAGCAATACGAAGACAAACATCCTTTTTCCGCAGCTAAGGAAGCTGTCAAGAAAGAAGGCAAAGACTTGAAGCTCGATACGAAGAAGATTGCGGGCTCGAAGACCAAGGTCGAAAATACAAAAAAAAACAACAACGCCCCGGTGAAGGCGAAGAAAGAGTAATACGTTCATCGGGCTTTGAAACAGTCGTCATTATTGTTGCTATTGTTCTCATTTTGGGCGTGCTTTTGCTCTGCTCAAGATACCATCACGCTCGACGCAATCAACGTGACTGCCGACAAAATCGCCAATGAATCACTCAAGCCTTTGGTGACCCGGAAAGTCGATTCGCTCGTCCTGGAGAACAAAAGCACCGCTACACTGTCGGAACTCCTCATCCAACATAGTCCAGTGTTCATCAAGTCCTACGGTCCAGGAGGCGTCTCTACCGCCTCGTTCCGCGGTACGACAGCAAGCCATACCTTGGTGCTTTGGAACGGCTTCCAACTTAACGCCCCGACACTGGGTCAGGTGGACTTCAGTACCATCCCCGTGTTCCTTGCCGATGACATCGACTTGAAATGGGGGAGTGGCACCTCGAATAACAGTGGCGGACTCGGAGGCTCCGTCAACATCGACAACAAAACGAGCTTTGGAACAGGCTTGCATCTCGACCTGAAACAGACCTACGGAAGCTTCAACACCCTGGGAAGTTTCGCCACGATCGGCTATGGTGGGAAAAAAGTCTCGGTACGAGTCAAAGTCTATCGTAACTCTTCCGACAATGACTTCAAATACTATAACATTGGCATCCTGCCCCCTGAGTGGATGCGACAACGTAATGCCGATTTCGTTGACTATGGTGTGATGCCCGAGGTCAGCTTGATGCTTAAACATGGCATCCTCTCCGTCTCCTCGTGGAACCAGTGGAACAACCGTAACCTGCCTACCATCATGCCTAACGTCTCCAATACGACCACCGAAGAATGGACTAAAGATAACTTCTCACGTAACTTTCTGTCGTACAAGTACTTCTGGGATGATGGCAGCCTTCAGCTGAAGTCAGGAGCCTTCATCGAGAACCAACGCTATTTTCTTGAGACACGCAACCCCTCCACCGACCAAATCGTGAACCATATCAACTCCACCAACCACGCCTTGGTCTTGCATCAGATTGCCGAGGTGGAACAGCAGCTCTTTGCCTCGTGGAAGCTGAAGGGTAAGCTGCAATGGGACCGCGAGAGCGTCACCTCTAACAACTATGCCGGCACCAAGCGCCGCAACCTGGTCTCGGCCTATACTGCCATTGAAGGACAGCCTATGGAACGGATGGATGTGAGTGTGACCGCCCGCTATGACATCGTCGATGGGAAGTCGATGGGAGTGTTTCCCACGGCCACCTTCTCCTATCGTCTCCCCATGGGACTTGGCATGATCTTGGGTTACAGCCACAACTACCGCAACCCTTCGTTGAATGACCTTTATTGGTATCCTGGTGGCAATTCGGATCTGTTGCCTGAAAATGGTCGCACCATTGATTTGGCGTTCAGCTATCTCCTGAACCGTGATGGATGGAAGCTGGATCTGCGTTCTGGGACTTACCGGTCATGGGTGAGCAACTGGATCCAGTGGGTGCCGACCTCTTATCGTTTTTGGGAGCCTGAGAATGTGGCATGGGTCATTGCCCGCGGTGTTGAGAACCATATCGACATTAGTTATAAAAAGGGCGACTGGCAATGGAGCCTCTCAGGAAACTATGTGTTTACGGTGACCACCGATGAGAGTGAGAACGCTGAAAACAATGGCATCAAGGGAAGACAGCTGATCTATATTCCTCGTCATCATGGAAACCTCTTTGCCAACCTGCGTTGGACCACTTGGGACTTGAGTTACACCCTTGAGATGACGGGTAGCCGAAGCACCTCTTACGCCGACTATGAGACTTTCCCCTTGAGGGCTTACGTGTTGCATCATCTGGCTTTGGGCAAACAGCTGGACCGTTTCCGCTTCGAGCTGCGATGCAACAACTTCACCAACGTCAGCTACCAAAACGTCATCTGGCGGGCCATGCCGGGGCGTAGTTTTGAAATCATGGTGAATTACAAATTCTGACCAATAGCCGTTATTGATGAGCTTTCTTCGCTAAAATACCTAAATGTTGTGATGGTGCGAAGCCTTTTTAATAAGGAATTTTGCGGCTTGAACAACATCTTTGGATAAAGCGATGAAAACGAAATTGAAGACCTGTTTCTGCTTGTTGGTGATGACTCTGATGGTCAGTTCCTTACAAGCCCAAGAAGAGAAGCCTAAGTTGACCATCGGTGGTTATGGTGAGGCTTTCTATACCCGTAACTTTTTCAGCGACAACATGTATCGCTATTCCCATGCTTCTTCTTATACCGATGCACAAGGACACGGCCGTATCGATCTGCCTCATGTGGTCATCAACATGGGTTACGACTTTGGTCGTGGTTGGAGCTTTGGTACAGAGATCGAGTTTGAGCACGGTGGTGCCGAGTCGGCCGTGGAGGTGGAAGCGGAGGAAACCGGTGAGTTCGAGCATGAGATCGAGCGTGGCGGCGAGGTCGCATTGGAGCAGTTCTGGATTCAGAAGTCGTTTGGCAAAGGATTCAACATCCGTATGGGCCATATCATCGTCCCTGTAGGGCAAACCAACAATGCCCATGAGCCTAATCGTTTCTTCACCTGCTATCGTCCTGAAGGTGAGTTTAGCATCATGCCTTGCACTTGGCATGAGACGGGCATCAGCCTCTGGGGACGGCTGGGCCAATGGCGTTATGAGGCACAGCTGATTCCTGCCTTGAATTCCAACATGTTCAACAACGCCAACTGGGTAAAGAACGGCTCCGCGTCGCCCTATGAGTTCAAGGTAGCCAACCATTTTGCGGGTGTCTTGCGCATCGACAACTATTCCGTAAAGGACCTTCATCTAGGCGTGAGCGGTTACATCGGCAACTGCTTCAACAATGACATCGTCACCAATGAGTTCTCTGAGACCAGTCCTTATAAAGACGTGAAAGGTACTGTGGTGATTGGCACTGCCGAGTTCGACTATAAGGCCCATGGTTTGGTGGTGCGTGGTAATTTTGACTACGGCTATCTCGGTGAGGCCAATTTGATCTCGTCGTGGAACAAGAACCAAAACCACCAGAGTTTTTCGCCATATCCTCGTTCCATGGTAGGGGAGAAGGCTCTGGCTTACGGTGGCGAGGTGGCTTACGACATCTTCAGTCCAATGAAGAAGATGGGTGAGCAGAAGCTATATCTTTTTGGCCGTTACGACTATTACGACACTTACATCCCTTCGGCATTGACCCTTACCGATTATCAGTGGACGGACCGTCATGTGATGACTTTGGGTGTGAACTATTATCCCATCAAGCAGGTCGTCATCAAGGCCGAGTACGCCAAGCGCTTCCTCAAGGAGCAGTATAATGACGAGCCAAGTTTCAGTATTGGGGTGGCGTATAGTGGGTTTTTCAACAAATAGATAAAATAGCGAAAATAGATTTCGCGGATTATTTGTATCTTTGCGGCATAATAATAACAGTTCTTATGCCTGCAAACAAAAACGCTGTAACACGCTACTACATCCTCGACAAACTGTTAGCCAATCGCTATCATCATTATTCTACTGAGGAGTTGCTTCGACTTGTCAATGAGGAGTTGGCCGAAATGGGCCAAGAGCCTGTTAGCCGTCGAACCATCGAACTTGACCTTAATTATATTGAAAACGAAGGACCGTTTCTGGCGGAGATAGAGCATTATCAGGTTGACGATGTCAGCCAGCGAACCCTCAAAACCATCAAGAAAAGTTGTCACCGATATGCGGACCCGTCGTTTTCCATATTTACGCAGAAACTTACTGATGACGAGAAACACCTGCTTGGAGAGGCTTTCACGCTACTCGGGCAATTTGACGGACTGCCCAATCTTGAAGGCTTGGAAAGGCTGAGGGAAAGTCTCAAAGTAAAAACCGAACGGCAGATTGTATCTTTCTCAAAGAATCCTTTGGAAGGCAAGAATCTGCTGGGTGAATTGTTCACGGTAATTTCGCAGAAACAGGTGGTGGAATTGCATTACCATCGGTTTGACACGCCTGATGAGGATCGTCATTTGATAGTTCATCCTTATTTGCTTAAAGAATACAATCGCCGTTGGTATCTTATCGTTGCCGCCGACAATGATGGAAAAATACTGTCGTTTGCACTCGACCGTATTGATAAGTTTGTCCCTTTGCCTTCTCGTAGTTATAAGGAATATGATGGCAACCTTAATGAACGCTTCGAAGACATCATTGGGGTAACGCTCATCGACGGTAATCCGTTGCAGACCATCATGTTCTGGGTGAGTGATTATTCCAAGGATTATGTGGCCACTAAACCCTTACATGAGTCTCAACGGCATTACAAAGGGGGAAGAGAAATGGAATTACGCCAACAATACCCACAGTTTGAAGGAGGCGCATTCTTCTCCATTGACTGCATAGAGAACTATGAACTTATCCGTGAATTATCTTCTTTCGGGAAAGACCTGTTGGTTCTCTCGCCCACCGAAATCCGAAAAAAAGTGCAAGATCGCGTGACACAACATTTTCAAGCTTATCAGGCTCTATAATGAAATTTTTTGTATATTTGCATTTCACTAACTTTATAGAAAGATGAGCAACAAACCTGCATTTGTATCCCGTGACATGATGACTGCCGATGAGGGCTATGTGCAATGGATGGCTGACATCAAGCAACGTTTCCGCCAAAGCCAAATCAAGGCGACGGTTCGTGTGAACACTGCCATGCTTGAGTTTTATTGGAGTTTGGGAAGAGACATGGTGGAACTGCGTGCAGAAAGCAAATGGGGCAGCGGTTTCTTTGATCAGTTGAGCCTTGATTTGAGGACTGCTTTTCCCGAAGAAACGGGGTTCTCAGTGACCAACCTCAAGTATATGAAGCGTTGGTATGCCTTTTATAATGAGAGAGTTGTAAATCGTCAACAAGTCGTTGACGAAATTCGTCACCAAGCTGGTGACGAAATTAGTGCTGTTCAAAGTGATGAACCAAATGTTGTAATTCGTCACCAAGCTGGTGACGAATTGGGTGCTGCAATTCGACAGCAACCTGCTGACGAAAAAGGTCAGCAAGCTGCTGACCAATTGAAAATGCCTGAAATCTTTGGGCTGGTCCCATGGAAACATCACGTCCTCATTATCTCCAAATGCCAAACCCTCGACGAGGCCATTTTCTATATCAATAAGGTGACTGAAGAGGGATGGAGCCGTAGCCAACTTGAGAACCAAATAGCCGCCAATCTCTTCGGCAGTCAAGGGGCAGCCGTGACCAACTTTGAGCACACGCTTCCGGCTCCGCAGAGCCAGTTGGCCAAGGAGATACTGAAAGATCCTTATCATTTCGGTTTCCTTTCGATGAGTGAGGAGTACGAGGAGAAAGACTTGGAGGACGCGCTTGTTTCGAATGTCACGCGCTTTCTTATGGAGCTGGGTAAGGGCTTTTCGTATGTGGGGCGACAGATGGAGTTGCAGATGCCTGGCGGACAGACCTTTTTCCCTGACTTGTTGTTCTATCACATCCCGCAGCACCGCTATGTCGTCATTGAGCTGAAGGTGGTGAAGTTCATCCCCGAGTTTGCCGGCAAGCTGAATTTTTACGTTACCGCCGTTGATGAGTTGCTGCGTGGCGAGGGCGACAACCCCACCGTGGGGCTGATCATCTGCAAATCGACCGACAAGACCGTTGTGGAATGGTCGTTGCGCGACATCAACAAG
>JAEEGG010006917.1_pt1 | contig 26429 bp, 20 predicted proteins | sample 9134161 | NCBI WGS metagenome assembly JAEEGG01 (sample SAMN16246543, study PRJNA631951) | gut metagenome | biome: gut microbiome; feature: rumen; material: CR-attached | host: Bos | place: Iran: Karaj | collected 2018-10 | reverse complement strand
TTATCAGGATATAACTTTCCAATATCTCCAAGTGCGGCAGCGCCCAACAGTGCATCAGTCAAAGCATGGAGCGCAACATCACCGTCTGAATGTGCCAGTAATCCTTGTTCATATGGAATTTTTACCCCGCAGATAGTAATCGGACCGCTATTTCCAAATTTATGAACATCAAACCCATGACCAACTCTAAACATATCTATCCTTCAACCATTGATGAAATTATAAATTCAGCCATCTTGAGATCTGCTGGCTGTGTAATTTTTATATTATCTGCACGCCCCTCTACCAGCAAAGGCTTATAACCGGAGTACTCCATTGCAGAAGACTCATCAGTGACAGAAACCCCATCCTCAAGGGCTTTGATAACAGCTTTGATCAGTTGTTCCCGTCTGAACATCTGCGGAGTGAGCGCATGAAACATAAGTTTTCGCTCAACCGTATGTATAATTCCGTTACGCTCATCTGTACGTTTCATTGTGTCACGTACTGCACATCCTAAAATACCGCCGTCAACCTGTAACGATTTCTCAATCAGAACGTTGAGATCCGTCTGCGTCAAACACGGTCTGGCTGCATCATGAACGAGAACCCATTCAGTTTTGGCTTCCCTGAGTCCGCTCAGCACAGAATCAACCCGTTCGGCTCCTCCTGTTACCACCTTAACTCTAGGGTTTTGACAAATTCCAAGTTTGCCGAAATACGGATCGTCATCACGAACAGCCACTATGACCCTATTGCAGTAATGGGATGACAATAGCGTATTTACGGTATGTTCAAGCACTGTCCGATCAAAAATTTTCAGATACTGCTTAGGTACAACACTTTTCATCCGCTTGCCGATCCCTGCAGCAGGGACAATCATGTCTAGGGAGGTGATCTCAATCATTTGTCTTCTTTTTCTATTACTCTAACGAAAGTTTCATCTCTTTTTATATAACCAAGTTCACGTCTGGCTGTTTCTTCTATACTTTCATGGTTTTCCCTAAGATCCTTGATTTCAACTTCCATAATATTGTTACGCTCAGTCAAGGCTTCATTGGAAGCTTCTCTTTCAGCTATTTTTTCTTGATAGTACTTATAATCCATCCAGCCGTTTTTACCAAAACCAAGATAATAGAGAGAGGCACAGAGCACAATAAATAAAACAAATGTAAACAGTTTCATAAAAAAAATATAACAAATTGAAACCTAATGAATTATAGAGAAATAAACTGATCTTTTGAATCTATGAACCTCAATGATTCACGGATGCCAAAATAATTAGGTTAAATCTTTATAGTTCCTAACACCGGTTATGCAGTGCAGAATCACATAAAAAGGCAGACAGCTCAGCTACTTGACGCCTATTAATTTTTGAATAAGTTTATTATTTTTTACACCAAAAATCAAATTATAGCCTACAAGAGGCCCTATAGGATTGCAAGTCCGACGGAGAAACATTTCAACCTCGAACAAAACAATAAAAACCCGGAACTGCAGCCATGATGGAAATGAATTAAGATTTCTTGGTAGAAAAGCTTTTTGCCAAAAGTGGATTTTTACCGGCGTTATTTAGAAAGGCAGGACTGAGATTTGTTATAAAAAAGGGTGCACTATAAAGCACACCCATTTCGTTTTAACTATTATACTGTAAATTCAGTTCAGATTAGTTCTGACCCTTTACTGCTTTTCTACCAGCAAATGGAGCTTTTTCTGAACCGAGTTCTTCTTCGATACGGATCAGCTGATTGTACTTAGCCATACGATCTGAACGGCTTAATGAACCAGTCTTGATCTGACCTGCAGCGGTACCAACTGCGATATCAGCAATAGTGCTGTCTTCAGTTTCACCAGAACGGTGAGAAACGATTGCAGTGTAACCAGCCTTGTGAGCCATCTGGATTGCATCAAGAGTTTCAGATAAAGAACCGATCTGGTTAACTTTGATCAGAATTGAGTTAGCGATACCCTTTTCGATACCTTCTTTCAGAATTGATGGATTGGTTACGAATAAATCATCACCAACCAACTGGCACTTGTTACCAATCTTGTCAGTTAAGTACTTCCAACCATCCCAGTCGCCTTCAGCCTGACCATCTTCGATAGAAATGATTGGATACTGTTCACACAGATCAGCCAGGAAGTCAGCTAACTGGTTAGAAGTTAAATCCTTACCTTCAGCTTTCATTCTGTATAATTTAGCATCCTGGTCGTAGAATTCAGATGAAGCACAGTCCATAGCCAGTGTGATATCCTTACCGAATACATAACCAGCATTTTCAACAGCTTCTTTGATTGCAGCCATAGCAGCAGCGGTAGAACCTAACTTAGGAGCGTAACCACCTTCATCACCTACTGTTGTAGGCTGACCTTTAGCCTTAAGAACTTTAGCTAACTGGTGGAATACTTCAGCACCCATGCGAATCGCTTCACGTACAGTCTTTGCACCAACAGGCTGAATCATGAATTCCTGCATATCCATTGACCATGCAGCGTGAGCACCACCATTGATGATGTTCATCATTGGTAATGGCATAGAGTATTTGCCGGAAGTACCGTTTAAGTCAGCGATGTGAGCATATAAAGGAACTTTCTTTGACTGAGCAGCTGCTTTAGCAGTAGCTAAAGAAATTGCAAGAATTGAGTTTGCACCAAGATTTTTCTTGAATGGATCGCCGTCTTTTGCAAGCATTGTGTTATCTACAGTTCTCTGATCTGCAGCTTCAAGACCGATAATAGCAGGTCCTAAAATCTTATTAACATTATCAACAGCTTTTAAAACACCTTTACCGCCGAAACGAGCTTTATCACCATCACGAAGTTCAAGAGCTTCGCGAACACCGGTAGAAGCTCCGGATGGAACTGCTGCACGGCCCATGCTGCCGTCATCCAAATAAACATCAGCTTCTACTGTTGGATTTCCGCGAGAATCAATAATTTCACGACCAATTACTTTAACAATCTTAGCCATTTTTTATCCTTCAAATAAATAAAATAAAAACACAAAAACAAACGCTCCCTACTGCCTATTATAATAGAGAACGCACACAAATTTAACCGTTTAATTTGCTTAATTTATAATTCTTAGCTGCCTTTACAAATCCGGCAAACAGAGGGTGCCCATCACGCGGGGTTGAAGTAAACTCAGGATGGAACTGCACCGCAACAAACCAAGGATGGTTTGGATTTTCTACAATCTCAACCAGTTTACCGTCAGCAGAACGTCCAGTTATCTTCATGCCCATTTCAGTCAGCTTGTCTATAAACTGATTATTCACTTCATAGCGGTGACGGTGGCGTTCATATATTTCCGGTTTGCCATACAATTCACGAACTTTTGAACCATCCTCAAGATGACACAACTGTGCACCGAGTCTCATGGTACCGCCCAAATCGGAATTTTCCGAACGGTGTTCAATCTGTCCCTGCTCATTCAACCACTCTGTAATCAGAGCTATTACAGGATGCGGAGAATTTTTGTTAAATTCGGTTGAGTTAGCATCTTCCCATCCCACCACGTTGCGGGCATACTCAATAATTGCCACCTGCATACCGAGACAAATTCCGAGATAAGGGATCTTATGCTCACGGGCATACTGTACAGCAAGGATCTTGCCTTCGATGCCGCGGTTTCCGAATCCACCAGGAACAAGAATCGCATCAAGATGTTCAAGAGCATCGACTCCGTTCTTCTCAAGATCTTCAGAATCAATGTATTTGATATTCACATGAACCAGGTTTTTAAGACCACCGTGTTTAAGAGCTTCATTTACAGATTTGTATGCATCAGGAAGTGACACGTACTTTCCAACCATACCAATTGTAACCTCTCCGACTGAATTAGCCTCCTGGTAAATTACCTGCTCCCATTCAGACAGATCTGCTTCCTTACACTTCAATCCCAGACGTTCAACAACAAATTCATCAAGACCCTGGGATTTTAACAGCTGCGGGATCTTGTAGATCGAATCAACATCCTTCAAAGAAATTACAGCCTTTTCAGGAACATTGCAGAATAGTGAAATCTTTTTCTGTTCATTCACAGGAAGAGCAATACTTGAGCGGCAGATCAGAACATCAGGCTGAATTCCGATCGACAGCAGTTCCTTTACAGAATGCTGTGTAGGCTTGGTTTTAACCTCTTCAGAAGTCTGAAGATATGGAACAAGAGTCAAATGAATGAAGATTGCATTGTTTCGGCCGATATCCGCAGCCATCTGACGAATAGCTTCAAGGAAAGGAAGTGATTCAATATCACCGACAGTTCCACCGATTTCAACAAGAGCCACATCATGACCTTCACCACCGGCAAGAACGCTTTCCTTTATTTCATTGGTAATGTGCGGAATAACCTGAACAGTTGCTCCTAGATAGTCTCCGTGACGTTCTTTCCTTAATACTGAAGAATAAATTTTTCCGGTTGTATGATTGTTGTTTTTGGTCATTTTCGTACGAATGAAACGTTCATAGTGACCCAAATCCAAATCAGTTTCAGCTCCGTCTTCAGTTACAAACACTTCTCCATGCTGAATAGGACTCATTGTACCAGGATCCACATTGATGTATGGATCCAGTTTAATCATAGTTACTTTGAGACCGCGGGCTTCCAAAATTGCCGCAAGAGAAGCAGCTGCAATACCTTTACCGAGAGAAGATACTACACCGCCTGTTACAAATATATATTTTGTCGTCATACTGAACCAATCTTTACCATGATGAAATAACAAACATCCAGGTCCGGCATCAGCCTGCCGAACCGCACCAGGTATCTTCCATTTACATAAAAAGTGCCCGGCTGAGCAAATAATTTAAAGCAATACTATACCAAATTTACGCATCATTGACAAAGATTTTTGAAACAGCCATTTCGCCGCAATTATAATCTCTTGGCACTTATTACGTTATCAACCTGATTCAATTTGGAAATTATTTTGCTCAACGCACTGATATTGTATACTTCCATGTCAATATCGATATCAGCAGTCTGGGTTTTAACATTGGATTTTGACTGTATACCGAGAACATTTACTCTCTCATTGGCAATCACAGTTGTAATATCTCTAAGCAGGCCCGGTCTGTCTGAAGCTGTTATTCTCACAGTTATGGTATAACCCTGTGAATAACTTACCGCCCAGGAGGCCTCCACGATTCGCTCTGGATTCTTATTCTTCTGATCTGTCAGCTTGGTGCAGTCCATTCGATGAATGGTTATACCTCGCCCCTGCGTAATAAATCCAATAATATCATCTCCCGGCACAGGTCTGCAGTTCTTGCACAGATGAATAAGCAGATTACCGACTCCGTTGATAATAATATTGTTGGAACTTTTTACCTTTTCCGTACTTGACGAAGCCGCCTGACCGTTATTCTTTTCGAATTTTTCCAGAATTGACTTATCTTCTTCAGCTGCGGTTTTGTTTCCCAGTTCCAGGAAGTTAATCAACTGGTTTATCTTTATCACACCGGAACCGATATTCACCATCAAATCGTCAACATTAACCAGATTATGTCTCTGGCATGCCATGGAAAGATATTTCTGCATGTGTTCCTTATCAAGAGTAACACCGTTGCGTTCAAGTTCACGTTCAAATATTTCACGACCAGCAACAAGATTCTTTTCGCGATCAAGACGTTTAAACCATGCAGCCACCTTGGATCTGGCCTTCGATGTTTTCAAATATCCGTTATTCGGATTGAGCCAGTCTCTGCTAGGATTAGGTTCCTTCTGAGTGAGGATCTCCACCTGTTCACCGGTCTGAAGAGGATAGGTAAACGGAACAATCTTACCGTTTACCTTGGCACCGATACAGCGATGTCCGATGTTGGTATGAATACTGTATGCCATATCAAGAGGTGTCGCCCCGGCAGGCAAATCAACAACATCTCCCTTAGGAGTAAACAGATATACACGGTCTTCAAACACCTGGGTTCTAAATTCATCCACCAAGGTTCCTGATTCAACCATATCCTCCTGCCAGGACAGCAGATGTCTAAGCCAGGCAATGCGCTCCTCATAGGCGGCATCATTGGATTTGTTATTTTCTTTGTACTTCCAGTGGGCTGCAACTCCTAGTTCCGCATTCTGATGCATTTTTTCTGTACGGATCTGAATCTCCACCGGTTTTCCGCCGTTGCCAAGAACAACTGTGTGAATCGACTGATATCCGTTCGGCTTAGGATTCGCAACGTAGTCATCAAATTCCTTCGGAATATGATGCCAGTGGGTATGAACCACACCGAGCGCAGCATAGCAGTCAGACAATTCCTTAGTAATTATTCTTACCGCTCTTACATCATAGAGATCCGAAAAATCAAGATTCTTCTTCTGCATTTTTCTCCAGATGCTGTAAATATGTTTCGGCCGTCCATAAACTTCAGCATCGATGTTTGCATTTTTGAGCAGTTCTTTGAGTTCATTAACAAAGTTGTTTATATACTCTTCACGATCAATTCTTTTTTCATCAAGCTGTTTAGCAATCTGTTTGTAAATGTCAGGATGAAGATACCTGAAAGATAGATCTTCAAGTTCCCATTTTAGCTGTCCTATCCCTAGGCGGTTGGCAAGAGGAGCATATATGGCAGAAATTTCCTTCGCAGTAAGAACTCTAGTTTCCTCATCAGCATTTTTAACTTCTCTCAGATAGGCTATACGCTCTGAAAGCTTAATCACAACAGCTCTGATGTCCTCGACCATTGCAATAAGCATACGGCGAACATTGTCAATCTGATTATCAGTGATTTCGTCCCCCATATTCTGCAGAAAACGAATCGCCTCCATATCGATTGCACCTTTCATAATGGACACAACTAATTTAGGAAAATCATTTTCAACCTGGGGTAATGAAAGAAGTTGTTCAGTATAATAATTGTATAGAATTGCAACCTGAAGGGTTGGAAGATCCATATGGATTGTCAGCAGTATTCCGATCATTTCGGCGCTTCTGCTCTGCAATCTGTGAGTGACATTAAAATCACTAGATAATTTAGAACAGTAGTTAAAAGTATCCCTTATTGTGTTGCGATCGTGTTCACTCATATGATTAAGACTGTTAATCCACAAATCCAAATCAAACTCTTTCTTACTGTGCGTATCTCTAATTGCAACCATTAAATAAATTTTCCTTGTTTCCGACTACTGCACTACACTGTTCGTCATGATGTCTGCTGAAGGAATCTATGTTATCAGCTTTTCTGAATGCACCATATAATTCTATGCCGAAGAACAGCGGCTCCTACATTCATAAAACAACAAAAGCCCTTATCAAATCAAAACAATGGCATCCACAGTCTAAACCTGATTGGTTTATAAGCCACTGCTCCGAAAGGTCAGTACACCACTGTTCCTATAGCTAAGTTTATGCCTCCTAGACATACTACTAATGAAACAGTCCACAGTCAAAAATCAAACTGTTCTACCCATCGTTAAAACAAGTATAGTAAAGAATTGCCATTCAATCCATTGTTTTTTACTACAACATAACAAAGATTATCCGAACTTAACAACTTTGCTATATTATGTCGGCAACTGCATATTTTCTGCGGGAAGAACAGGCAAAAACGGGAATTAAGCTATATAAACGAAGACAACCAACCTTACATATAACATGATCTATGGAAGGTTGTTGATAACCACAACAGAAAAAGCGAGAGCTGAATATATAAATGCTAATCAAGCTGTTTCAACCATTCTGGCGCCTGTTTTTTCACCTGTTCCAGCAGATCGTCCAGTTCATACAGTTCAGGTTCCACGTCACTTACGGTCTGGCCGCCACGGAGTCCTACTTCAATAATATTGCATATTTTCTGAATTTTAACCATTCCGCTGTATGCAGCACCTCCTGCCAGTTTATGTACAACTTTAATCAACTGATCAGTAGGAATAGAACCGGCCTTGCTTATAGCATCCTGAGTCGGAATTACCGACTCCATAAACATCTCGAGCATTTCCCTGGCTAGTTCCTTTTTACCGGACACATGCTTCAACGCAAGTTCCTCATCGCGGATCTGTGGATTTCTCACCTCAAGAAAATCATCATCCCGCTTATGCTCAGGTACCTGATTATTTATTCCAAGATTACTGCAGTTTTCCAACAATTTAATCAGAATATTCTCATCTATAGGCTTTGATATATATTCATTCATACCAAGATTCATCAGCCGTTCTCTTTCTCCAGGAATAGCAAGTGCGGTTACAGCCACTATAGGTGTTTTTCTATTCTTGCCAAGTTCATCGGCGCGGATCTTTTTTAATGCAGTGATACCATCCATAACCGGCATCTGAATATCCATAAATACTAGATCATAAGTATTTATATGGCACAGATTAACAGCCTGTTCCCCGCTGGTGCAACTGTCCACATTGGTTACCCGTTCTGACAGCAATGTGCTGATCAGTTTCAGATTGGCCGGATTGTCATCCACCGCTAGAACCTTTTTGTTGAGTTTTGTTATTAGCTGAACGTTTTCCGCAACCGGCTCTTCATTGCTGTTCTTGATTTTATCGAAACATGACAGCAGTCTTTCATCTGAAACAGGTTTAACTAGAACATCCAACACTCTCTGACTTTTCAGCGAATTATTGAATTCGCTGTCATGGGAATTTGAACAAATAATAATTGGAGCATCTAGATCTACTGAGTCCAGCTTGTTTTTGAGTTCGTCTATGTTTTCCCTGTTGTGAACACCTATTAGAACAGCGAAGAAATGTTCTACTGATATACTTTTAACAGCTTCGACCGAAGCCATCACATAAACATTCATCTCCCAGTCTTTCATCATCTGGGCATAGGTTTCTCTCGCCCATTCGCAGTCATCAACAAGAAGCACATTAAGGTTCTTCAATCCGGAAATGGACGGGTTGCGTTCATTCGGAAGATTTGCAAGTCTCATCGGGATTGTAGTGGTAAATACGGAACCCTTGTTTACCTGGGATTTAACAGAAAGACCGCCGCCCATCATTGTAACTATTTTCTGTGTAATCACAAGACCAAGGCCGGTTCCTCCGAATGTTCTGGATATGGAATTATTGGCCTGAATAAAAGGTTTGAATATTTTCTGCTGTTGCGAAGGACTTATACCAATACCGGTATCCCTTACAATAATCTCAATTTTGATCTCATTACTGTCAGTCGTCGGCTGATTAACTAGAAGCATGGTCACATTTACAGCACCCTCTTCAGTAAATTTTACAGCATTGGAAACAAGATTGGTAAGCACCTGCTGAAGACGCATAGGATCTCCTACCAGAAGATCTGGTATGGAATAATCAATTTTGGCCGATACATCTATATCTTTTTCGTGAGCAATCGGGGCAATAATCATAAGAACTTCATTCACGGTGTCCCTGATACTGAAAGGAATTTTTTCAAGAGTAAGTTTACCTGCCTCCAGTTTTGAAAAGTCCAGAATATTATTGATAATACCCAGCAGATTCTTTGCCGAACGCTCTATAGTGGAAAGATACTCGTGCTGCGTCGGTGTCAGTTTACTCTTATACAACTGTTTGGAGAAACCTATAATACCGTTGAGAGGGGTTCTAAGTTCATGAGACATGTTGGCAAGGAATTCTGTTTTCACCCGAGCCGCCTCCTGGGCTCGTTTCTTGGCCAGATCAAGTTCAACATTCTGCATCTCCATCTGTTCGAGTGTTTCTCTCAAGTCAGCTGTAGACTGATCAATACTCTCCTGCATTTCATTGTGATACTCTGCTATGGATTTTGCCATGCCATTGATGCCAGAACGTAGTCTTTCCAGTTCACCATGCATACTTCCGGTTATACGGGTATCCAGCTGACCATCCTTGATGTATGCGATTGCACGAATCATGCGTTTAATCGGCTCAACCACCTCTTTTATCAGATTAAAAGCAAAAATTAACGCCAAAATCATGCCAATCAGAATAACAAATACAGAAAGCACCGCATCCTGGTACAGAAGCATGAGAGCCTTTGACTTGTTAAGTTTCATACTGACATAACCGACAATCCTGGTAGGACTGTCTGTTGTTTCTATTTTTGAATAACCTGGAATTATTCGCGCAACATCAAAATTGTCTATAACTTCCGAAAATATCGGAGTTCGCAGAATGATAGAATTATTGTGAAAATGAACAGATGTGATCGGAGATAACTTGTTATCAAACGGTTGTTTCAATTCAGAAAAATCATGTACATATCGGGAAGTAACAAAGAGATTACTTGCCAGATCGAACACGGCTATAGTGTCAACAAGATCAGAATTGTTGCGATGCGCATAGTTTACTATTTTCCTTACCGTATCCAGCCGTTCCTCTCCAAGCGGACCTTCGATAGCAAGCGTCAAAGGTTCTATGATACTTGTTCCATGCTCCACCAGATCCTGTTCCACCTGGTTGTATCTGTTAAAAATATAGAAAGAGGAAAAGAACAGACCAACAACCAGCACAGGCAGCAGGTTATAAACAATTACTCTAGATCTAAGTCCGTATCTTTTAAAAGCCATTTTTCATCCAACCCAGTAATTAAGAATGCTCCGAAGGTATATCACGCAGACACAACAACACTAAACAACTTCCCCCTATTCTATCATTAAACATATAGCAATCGGTGCATATTTGCGCTTAACCAAACGTAAATGCGCCTCCATTACAAAAACGGAGGCGCACGAATAATTTAACGTAAGCGTTCAGACGCAAAAATTATTTTGCTTCCTGGCTCTGCTGCATGAGCTGTTCCACGTCCTGTTTTGTTGCACCATTTGTTAACACAAGAACATGCATCTCACCTTCCTCAATTCCGAGAATTGTTTCTACAGGCATAACAAGATTTTCACTAACATTAACATTACATGTAATGGAGGCAGAATCCTCGCTGAAATTAATCTTTGGTTCATCACCGCATTTTTGTTTCATCTGATTTGCTGTATCTTTTGCTGCAGCATCTAGGGTAACACCATCAGGTGCCTTGTCAGATGTATAGGTTATGGTCTTTCCCTCCTTGGCATTCACAAAAGTGAAATTTCCATTATTATTACCAGAAAACTCCCAACCGTCAGCTAAAGCAAAAGAAGAAGATGCAAAAAAAGCACTCAATAATAAAACACTTAAAGTTTTTTTCATTTAGTTATCCCTAAATTTAAAATTTTGAATAAACAACTGCAAAATAATGCATCTGCATTCTACCATACCACCTAGGTTTATGAACCAGTCAAAGAATGATCATAAGCACAATTCAAAAATAAAAATCCGCATGAAATAAAGAATAAATCTCTGTTTTGTTTTAGAAACAAACTCAATATAATCTATGACTGTAATATTAACAAACAGGCGGTATTAACAATGGTAATGTTCTTTAAACCACAGAAACAGTCGGTGGATCGCTACTTCGATCTGACAATAGAATCATTGGACGGACACTGTATAGGTGTAGGTAAAAAAAATGACCGGACGTGGTTTGTTCCAAATACCATGATCGGAGATGAAGTCAGAGTAGAAAAAAAAGAGACAAGCCAAAAAACAGGAACAGCTACTGTTCAGAAATACCACAAAAAATCAGAATTAAGATGCAGCGAACAATGCTGCCATGCCGATAAATGCGGAGGTTGCAGCTGTCAGTTTATCCCGCAGGAAAAACAGATCCGTGCAAAAATCGAAGGATTAAAACAAATCTTCTCCAAAAATGTAAATATCAAACTTTCCGAACCTGACGACATTGTCACCAAATCTCCTTACCACTACAGAAGAACATGCCGGCTTTCCACATACTTTGACAGTAAAAACGGAGAACTTCACCTTGGCTTCAGACAAAAAAACTCTCATGCTATTGTTGATATTACCGAGTGTTCTGTACTTAAAGAATGCATGTCTGATTTACTAGTTCCTGTACGCAGGTTCTTAAATTCACTCTCAATAAAATATTCAATTGGACACATAGAACTAACTGCCGTAGACAACGGGATCTTTATGTTGATCCGGTTCGCTCAGAAAAATCCTTCACCTGAAGATCTGGATAAGTACCGTATGTTTTGCGAATCAAATCAAATAAACGGATACTTTCAGACAGATGAAACCTTTGAAAAGGTTTACGGAGCTGATCATGCTGAATATAGCGTAAACGGCATAAAATATGAATTTCTTCCCAATGACTTTATTCAAATTAATGAAGAGATCAATAAAGAAATAATTAATCATGCAATTGAATACCTGAATCCACAGCCTACGGACAAAATACTGGATCTTTTCTGCGGGATCGGTAATTTTTCTCTTCAACTTGCAACTAAAGCACAACAGGTATGCGGCGTAGAAATTGTCAAAGAAATGGTTGAGCAGGCTGAAAAGAACGCTAAATTAAACGCACTTCAGAATGTAAATTTTGTCCGTTACGATCTTTCTCAAAATCTAAACAGCTGCCAAACACTCTTCGAAAAATACGATTCCATACTGTTGGATCCGGGCAGAAAAGGAGCAAATGAAATAAGTTCTTTCCTTGCAAAAAGCAAAATTAAGAACATATTGTATATTTCTTGTAATCCTATAACCGCAACAAGAGATTTTAAAATTCTCTGTCAAGGTGGATTTATGATCAAAAAATGGGCAATATTCGATATGTTTTCTAACACAGAACACGTCGAGACCGTAGTTTTACTATCGAGGGCAAAATAGAACGGCTCGGAAATCCCTTGAAATAAAAGGGTTCACGGAGTTTGATGCTTTTTTAAGCATGACTGTAAAGAGCGATTTTGACTGTATGTGAAAACATATCAAGGCAGAGAGATACAGCATAGTTGTGGCTAATATTTTGATATTTTTTAGGTTGTAGATACTATTTTGCTGTCATAGAAAAAGCAGTGCCGCAGTTCCTAACCGCGACAGTGCCTTAAACTTAAAGATGATACCTGTTTACTGGGTCATCATCCAATATTTGTCATGGTTAACATGAATATCGTTTAATTGTTTTTTATAGTGTTTTCTTCTTGCTGTGGTACTTGAGAAGCTCCTCTTTTAGTATTATTTTCTAGTGCTTGTTTTATTAGTTCGCCCCATGCTAACTGAGCTTGTTTAAGTTGTCTTTCTATCTCAGCGTCTTGTTGTATCCCTTGAGGTACATATGGATTTTGAATTGTTTCCCATGTAACACTATTCTTATAGCCTAAAGAATTAGCCATCGCTTCTAGCATTTTGCCCTTGGCAATTTCAATTTTTTGATAATCTGAATCACTCGGGTTCTGGATCCAAATCTTATCGTAGTAAGCTCTCCAGCATTTAAGCACCTGTTCGTCACTAGAAAAAACTATTTCAATTATGTTAAGAGCTTTTACACTTTCTATAGTCCAGCCTTTTCTTGTTGCCATTAGTATTTTGAAAATTTCTAGTTTATCTTTTCTTTGTATTTCTTTATTATGTAAATGTTGACCGAGCCATACGGCAATAATTGGCGCTGAAAGAATAGCTAAAATCTCTACTATCTGTTTTATCGTTTCCATTGCATAACTCTATATACTTGTAATTGATACAAGTTCTGATCTTACATGCAATTGTTGAAAAATGCTTCTTCTTTATGTTGAAAAATTTACTATGATCTACTAAATGTTGCTTTTTGATTATTAAAAATGACTTTTTCACTTATTTTTCTCGGTTTCTTGTAACAACTAAAAAGGTGCCGAGGAACGAATCCCTGACACCGCTTTATGACTTAACTGATCAAATCAAATTTACCTTTCCCAGTACTTCCTGCCAATGTCCTGAGCCTTCTGCAGATAGTAGTAGATCTGTCTGGTTCTTAGCCCAAGCCTGTCTGCTATCTCCTTGGCGGTCATTCCAGATCCCTCTTTCAATTCGAACACCTCTGCAATAAGAGGATCTTCCTGAATCATCAGATCCCGAATTTCCTCATACTGCACTTTGGCTTCATACAGATCTGCCATTTCACGTCTTTCGCTTTCGATTCCTTCCTCCCATGAAATGACGTTAGGCTGCCGATGATCACGGCATCCCGGAAACGGACAGTTCGAACAGCTGTTGCTCTCAGGACAGCGGATCAGTCGTGTTTTCCCTGGAATCATACAACGATTCTGACGGTAGCTATCACGGTGACGGGCATACAGTTCTCCAAGAAGGAAACTGTATGTATCCTCATCAGCCGGGGTAAGATGAACAGTGATCCGCTCATTGCCGATAAGCCAGGTGCGGCACTGTCGCCAGCTGATGCCAAGCGACACCAGCTGTTCACTGTGTTCTATTTCTATTGGTGCAGCGTAAACCTCCTTGCCATTGTTCCTGAGTTCGTTAAGAGTTTTAGCCTCATCTGATGTGAGGCATTCCCATTTGATTTCTTTTGCCATTGCGGCTTCTCCTGTTCGGAAAAACCGAAGCGGAGAAAACCGTTATGGCTGAATTGTATTGTGTACATATAAGGTCACCTCGCGGGATAGTCCCCGTTTCGGAAGTGACCAGTGGTGCATGACACCGGACTGTTAATGAAAATTCGCCTGTTTCGGCCATGCACTCATCAGTTCGCGACCTGAAGAGCTTACGCAGGCGAGTTAAAAAAAATAGGTATTGCTCTTAGCTTTCTATTAGTAGCCACAAGAGCCGGTTCAATCTGACGTTTTGGAGGAGTTGTTCCATCCATTTGGTCAAGAATCAAACAAAAAAAGCAGGCATCGATAAGAGTGTCTGCTTGAAAAACGCATTCTTAAAAAAGCGTGATCTGCTTAACAATTAATGCGAGCGGCTGATTGTACACGTTTATTGGAAGTCCGTGTGAAAATAAAACGACCTTTGGGGCTAAGTGACGATTAATTGATAATTGTTAGAATAATTATTGTACTGACTACGATAAGTGTATAAATTTTGACATGATCAGGCAAGAGAGGGGGTATGGAGTGTTAATGTGGGAATTTGGGGTATGAGTGTTTGGTTAATGAAGGCAACATAAACGGCGATTTAATGCTATATGCTGGATAAAACTACCTTTAATAGTTTATAATTGTTCAAAAATTGGCGTGTAATAGGCTATTTCTTAGAGCGTTATTTTAACTTTGGTTGTTGTTTATTAGCTAATTTAATTGTAATTTTGTAACATAAGTAAGATAGAGCATTCTATTTCGTTGTCTGTCTATTGTAATGGAGATAAAAATTGCTTACATGCATTGAAATATGTGCCGGAGCTGGCGGTCAAGCATTAGGGCTGTCATTGGCCGGATTTACTCATATAGCTCTTGTCGAATACGAAAAAGAATATTGTGAAACACTTAGGCGTAACCGTCCAGAATGGAATGTTATTCAGGGTGATGTAAAAGAATTTTCAGGACTTAGATATAAAGGACAAATAGATTTATTAGCAGGTGGTGTCCCTTGTCCTCCATTTTCTGTTGCCGGTAAACAACTTGGCCGAGAAGATGAAAGAGATTTATTCCCAGAAGCTCTCAGACTTATCGAAGAGATCAATCCTCGTGCAGTAATGATTGAAAATGTTAGAGGCTTCCTTGATCCCGAATTTAAGGATTATAGACAGAGCATCCTAAATCACATCTCCTCGTTGGGTTATAAAGTTAAAATAAAATTATTAAATGCAAATGACTACGGGGTTCCTCAACTTCGCCCACGTATTGTAATTGTCGGGATTAGAAATGATATACAAGAGGAATTTCAGTATCCTAAGGAAAATTTAGAATCGGCACCTACCGTTGGTGAAACATTATATGATTTGATGAAGGCTAATGGGTGGAAGGGAGCAAAAGAATGGGCTGAAAAGGCTAATACTATAGCGCCAACGATTGTTGGAGGCTCTAAAAAACATGGCGGTCCTGATTTAGGTCCTGTTAGAGCAAAAAGGGCTTGGGCTGTATTGAATGTAGATGGTTTGGGTGTTGCTAACGATGCGCCTAGCCCAGATTTTGAAGGAATGCCAAGACTGACACCTAGGATGATTGCGAGAATACAAGGTTTCCCTGATACTTGGTCGTTTGGAACAAAAAAAACAGCTGCATGTCGCATGATAGGTAATGCATTCCCTCCACCGGTAGCTTATGCAGTGGGGAAAGAGATAAGGAGAGTTCTAGAATGACTAATTCACTGATTGCAGAAGCTAGAAAAAAATACCATAAAGCGTTGCTTGACTTTGGTGTATTAACAATTGATAAAAAAGGTATCCCAAGCAATGCCGATTCTTCTTCAAAACTTTCTGTTGCCATAGCAAAAGGTATTGCAGATCGTCTTATGGCAGAAGTCCATGATAAAGCGGTTGGACAGACATCGGGGGCTAAATTTGAGCAGATTAACATGGAATTCCTGCAAGATACATTTCCAAAATTGCAGAATATTAGACCTGGTGACTGGAAAATTGCAAAATTAGGCAATAGAAATACCATCAAAACCAGTAGTTTTGCACAATATGAACATCTAGAATATCTGATGAAACTTATAGCCGATGATACTGAACTTGCGGCAAGTATGGGAAACGATTATATGGTAGCTCCGGATGTTGTTATATACCGCGAACTGCTTACAGATCAAGACATAAATAGTACTCAGCTTGTGGTAGATGAATATGTTAGCAAAATGGCTATGTTGCGAAAAAATAATGGTGGAAAACCAATTCTTCATGCATCCATTTCTGCAAAATGGACGATGAGAAGTGATAGAGCACAGAATAGCAGAACGGAGGCACTTGGTCTTATTCGTAACCGAAAAGGGCACCTGCCACATATCATGGTTGTAACTGGTGAACCACTTCCTTCTAGAATTGCTTCTCTTGGATTGGGTACAGGTGATATTGATTGTATGTATCATTTTGCGTTGTACGAACTTATTCAAGCAGTTAACGATACTGGAGCTGAGGATTCAATAGAGATGCTGAATTCGTTGATAGTAGGTAAGCGATTGAAAGATATAAGTGATCTTCCGCTTGATTTATGTGTCTAAAAAGATGGACTTTGGGTTCAAAAATAACAAGAGAGTTAACAACATAGTATGAAAGGAAACTCCATCTTAAACAGTGCTCGGTACTCATCTGATAATACTGACGAATGGTATACACCCTTAGAAATAATTGAGGAAGAATTATCAAATTACAAAAGTCAATTTGCAGGAAAAGTAGTCCTATGTAATTGTGATGATCCATTTGAATCTAATTTCAGTTATTATTTTTTGCGCAATTTTAATAAATTAAAATTAAAAAAATTAATTTGCACATCTTATGCAAAGTCAAAAATTAATTTACTTAGTACCAATAAAAAATTTTCAGATAATTTTGTAGATGATAATGGAGACTGCTTATCTAATGGAAGGGGGTATAGTTTAGTAGTAACAGAAATGCCCGGCAATACAGATAAAGAAATTGATGATTTGACTATTTCTGAAATTTTGAAAAGCCCGGGATGTATCCATAGACTTAAAGGTGACGGAGATTTTAGGTCAGACGAGTGTTTACAATATCTTAAAGAGTGCGATATATGTTGTACTAATCCACCATTTAGTTTATTTACTTCATTATTTTCATTGTTAGTAAAATATAATAAATATTATCTACTGATTGGCAATCAAAATGCAATAACATATAAAGAAATATTTCCTTACATAAAGGCAAATAAAGCTTGGGTTGGATACCGTTTTGGCGATATGGCTTTCAGGGTTCCGAATGATTCAAAACCTCGTAATACTCGTTTTTGGATTGATACAAATGGACAAAAATGGCGAAGCCTAGGAAACGCCATGTGGCTGACGAATTTGGATATACCAAAACGGCATCTTGAGTTACGTTTAACTCAATGTTTCGAACCAGACAAATATCCAAAATACGATAATTATGATGCAATAAATGTTAATAAAGTTGCAAACATTCCCAAAGACTATCGGGGTATCATGGGCGTTCCAATTACATACATAAAGTATCATAATGATTCTCAATTTGAAATTATAGGCGAGGCTAATCATGGTACCGACAATGAGTATGACTTATTTAAACCCAGAATTAATGGGAAAGACTTGTTTAAGAAGATACTAATACGAAAAATTATGAATAAAGAAGAACAATTGACTGAATTTTATGTACTTGATTTGTTCTGTGGTGCCGGTGGGTTATCTTGGGGACTTCATAAAAATCCTCATTTCAAAACGGTTGTTGCGTTAGATTTCGATAAAAATGCTGCCGATACATTTAAACGTAATATGCCAAATACAGAAATTGTTGTTGGAGATATCACTGACGTATCTATTAAAGACAAAATTATTAATCTTTCAGAAAAAGCTAAGGTTAATATGATTGTTGGCGGACCTCCATGTCAAGGGTATTCAATGAAAGGGAAAAAGTTAGGATTGAAAGATCCTCGAAATTTTCTTTTTAGAGAATATTTAAGCATAGTAGAAAGATTACAACCTAACGTTTTTGTGATAGAAAATGTTAAAGGTTTGCTATTATCCTCTAACGGTTGGTTTAAAAACGAGATTATTCAAACAATTGAAAAACTCGGGTATTTTGTCAAATTTGGTGTTTTAGATGCATCCAATTATGGTGTTCCTCAATCAAGAGAAAGAGCTATTTTTATATGTTCAAAAAGTAAACCGATCGATTTACCGTCGCCGACAGTTACTCGTAAAGTTACTGTACGAGATGCTATCAGCGATTTGTCGTATTTAGAATCTAGTGAAGGTGACTTTGAACAGAATTACATAACAGAGGCTAAAAGTGATTACCAAAAACAAATGAGGAATGGCTCAATAAAACTCTATAATCACAAGGCATCTAATCACAAACAGATTGCGATTGATAAATTAAAACTGATTCCACCTGAACAAGGTAAGGATTTTTTGCCAAAAGAATTGCACGGAAACCAAAAATTCAGAACGACCTGGGGGAGACTTAAGTGGGATGAAACGTCACCGACTATCGATACGAGATTTGACGCATCTTCTAACGGAACTAATAATCACCCCTATCTGAACAGAGCAATTACACCAAGAGAAGCAGCAAGAATTCAATCTTTTGACGATAAGTTTATATTTTACGGTTCAAAAGTGCATGTTAGAAAGCAAATAGGTAATGCGGTTCCGCCTCTCCTAGCAAAAGCGATAGCAGATCAGATAGAAAAAGAATTAGGATTGTCGGAGAAATTAAAATGAATACACAGATGTCTTATTTAATTGGAATGATTTTGGGTAATGGCGAAATACAGAGAGAGAACCAAACTACGACCATAACTATAGATATTCCCTATAAAAAATTAATTGACGATGATGGAAAGGATGTCTCAATTTATGTTCAAGCCAGTATTGTAGATATTAGAGGTGTCATTGAACCTCTAATTGGAACTAATGTATGCACTTCGCAAACAAAAAATTCAACAAAAATCACCTTTACCAAAAGAAACGAGGATTATACCTTGAGAGAAATTATAAGGTATATAGGTGGAGGTATTAACCATAAGTCGATGATAATGAATCAAGATTTATTTGATATTACAAATGATGAAAAGAAAGAACTAATGAGAGGAATAGCTGATGTAACTGGGCATATTAGGGAAAGCAATATTGCATTTGGTAAAGCAGGTAGCCACCGAGTTTACATAGAAATACCAGGAAACTGGCAAATGGTGATTGATATTGCAAATATGCTCAAGACATTAGATATTCCGGTGCAGACTATAGATTTTGGACACCCTAATTTTAGAGATGCAAATCGAAAGAAATATGATGAAGGGAAAACTGATTTTTGGAAAAAAGAGCATCAGATAAAAGTTTGGGCTAATGAGTTTTTACCAGTAGGTTTTAATATCAAACATAAGCAAAGAGCTTTAGAAAAATATGCATCCGATTTGATTAAATCGGGAATGAATCCTGAAACAACGCATAAATTTTATTGGGAAAAAGCAATTAGAAGAAAAAACAAACCGTCACATCCAGGAGAGCATGATTCATATTTACCAGTTTCTATACGTGGAAAACACTTCGAGTCTTGGACAGATTTAGCCGCGGAGTTAGGCTATCATGCATAATGTAAATAAAGAGTTGGAATTATACGAGCCCATGAAGCATTGGCTTGAAATATACTTAAGAGATAAATATAAAAAACAAAAATGTAAAATTTGTGTAGAAGATACTCATTCTGTAACATTGGATTCAGTACTAGAACGGCAAGGGGTTATCAACTATTATCCGCAAACTGTTGGTATTGATATTCAAATTGATGTACTTGGTACTGTAGCTTTTGAAAATAGGGCGGATTTAATCTTTATTGAGGCAAAAAAAACAGCACTGAATTTGCATGATTTAGGTCAATTGTGGGCTTATTGCAGATTGTGTGATCCTGCTGAATCTTTTTTATTGTCGTCTGGTGGAATTGGAAGCCTTGAAAAGATTTTGAAAAATTTACATAGGGAAGATTTACTTGATTATGGGGAAGGAAAGAGAATAAAAAAAATGCAGGTTGCTAAATGGGATGTTCTAAGAAAAACAGTCGATTTTTCGTCGATAATTCCAAAATTATAAATGTAATAAAAGGATTGTTCTTAAAAGGCATACGATTTATAGGATACAAGTTAAAATAACATATAGACTTGTTGTGTAAGTAAAAAAACAAATGCCTATTCTAATGGAATGGAGTCATTAGTTTGTGCTTGCACGATCAAAAAGATTATTATTGATCAGTGTCCAATAGGTGGTTACAAAGCTCGGTTTCTTTACAGTATGAGGTATTATATAGCATGGTTCATGAAAGGGGCTCAGTCTGGAATAAGTGGGATTTTCACGTACATACGCCATATTCTGTACTTTATAACGAATATGGTTTTTCTCTGATTCGTGGAGACTATAGTGGCGAAGAGAAGAAATTTGATGAGTATGTCTATAAATTATTTACCAAAGCTATAGAGAATGGAATTGTTGCTATAGGTATCACCGACTATTTTTCAATAGACGGGTATAAGAGAATTAAGGAATGTTATCTTTCTAATCCTAATAAGATGCAAGCTCTTTTTCCTGATGAATCTTTAAGGGAAAAAGTAAAGAGTATATATGTATTTCCTAATATTGAGCTTCGTATTGATAAATTTGTGGGGGATAAGAAACACGCTGTTAATTTTCATGTAATCTTTTCTGGAGATGTAGATATTGTTAAAATCGAAGAAAATTTTCTGCAATGTTTAAAGATCATTGATCAAAACAATAACGAGTTGCCCCTTACAAAATCCAGTATCGAGAGGATTGGTCAAGATTTTATTAAAAGTAACAACCTAAAAAATTACGGAAATTGTTATTCCATTGGCATGGAAAAAATTACTGTCAATGATGAACGAGTGCTAGATATATTTAAATCTAATAAAAATTTTCAAGGCCTCTATTTGATTTCGATCCCAGTTGATGAGGATTTGTCGTCTGTTTCTTGGGATGGTAGGGATGGCCCAACAAGAATTCGTCTGTATAACGAATCTGATTTACTCATGACCTCTAATGCTAGAACGAGAGACTGGGCTTTAGCAAAAGGACATGAAGAAGAACAGATACAAACGTTCCGCTCAATTAAACCTTGTATTTGGGGTTCTGATGCTCATGATTATAAAAAAATGTTTGCTCCCACTGATAACAAGTATTGTTGGATAAAAGCTGAACCGTCATTTGAGGGGTTGTTACAAGTTCTTTATGAACCAAGTGAAAGAGTTCTTATACAAAAGGAATGCCCAGCGAGAAATAAACCTCATCAAACGATTGATAAAATAATATTCAAATCTCCTGATTTTGCTTCGACTCCAATTTATTTTAACGAAGGATTAACAGCAATTATTGGTGGGAAATCAACAGGGAAGTCTATTCTCCTTAGACATGTCGCTAAAAGTGCAGATCCTAGGCAGGTAAAAGAAAAGGAAGCTCGCATAACACCTGTTACAGACGATTTATCTGGTAGTAATAAATATGAGGTAGACGCGGACGTATATTGGAAAGATGGGGCGTCAGGGGAGAGAAAAATCATTTATATTCCACAATCTTGGCTCAATCGTCTTGTCGATGATAAACGTTGGGATTCTCAATTAAATCAGATGCTAGAGGATATACTTCTTCAACAAGATAGTATCGACCAAGCCAGCAAACTCCATAAACAAAATGTGGACAATTTTATAAATACTGTTAATCATGATATTGTTGATTATGTGGAAGCAATAAATCACATTAATTCTGACAAAAAAAGATTAAAGAATGAGGGAGCAAGCCAACAATTTCGCCATCAAATCTTAAATTTAGAAAATGAAAGAGAAGAACTTTCAAAAAAATTAGGAGTCACACAAGAACTACTCCAAAAGTACTCAGAACTTGGATCTAAAATTGATTCCCTCAAACAACAAGAGGCTGTTTTAAAACAAGAGGATGCTCGACTTGATTTTCTAGCCCAACCACAACCATTTCTTTATATTAATGGGTTAACTACCATAGGGAATAGTGAGCATAATTATGATTTTTCCTCATTTCCAACAGTAAAGGATATTTTAGATAATACTGTGAATAAGGTTAATATTGAAATATCTCGTATTTGGAATGAGGGTTACAATAAAGCTCAAGAAACAATACGTGAAAAACTAAATAGTGTATCAAGTGAACTAGAGCAGTTAGAAAAGGATTACAGACCATTAAAAGAAAAAGTTGCTCTTAGTGAACAGCTTCAGAATATAGAGAAAAATATATCTGAAGAACGAAAAAAATTGTCAAAAGCCTTGGAGATTGAGACAAAAATAGAAAAAAACGAAAATAAAGCTAATGGATTAAAACAGAGAATTTTACAATCTCGGAATACACTTAGGGAATTTTATGATAATTTTAGAATGAAAATATCTGATGCTTGCCCAATAAGTGATAATCTAAAATTCGAAGCCCAGGTTGATGAAAAGAGGAACGAAATTTTTGAGGCCATTAACGGTTTGTTTAATAAGAAAGGCTTTCAACTATTCAAGAAAGCTCATAATAATGATCTTCAATCAAAGGAAGAATTCGTTGTGAATGACGAATTATTTGATTATTTGTGGCAAGATGTCATTGATGAAAAATTACAATTCAAAGCTAGTAATGACCTTAAGATGTTCCTTGAGAAAATGTTTTCTGATTGGTTTTATATACACTATGTTGTTATGAGTGGGAATGATACTATTAACAACATGTCTCCTGGAAAGAAGGCTTTGGTTTTACTAGAGCTAATTGTGAATTTAGAAAAAGGAAATTGTCCGATATTAATTGACCAACCAGAGGATGATTTGGACAATCGATCTATTTATTCTGATTTGGTACAGTATTTAAAAGCCAAGAAACATGAGAGACAAATTATTGTTGTTACTCATAATGCAAATGTTGTCATAGGGGCAGATGCAGAAGAAGTAATTATAGCGAATCAAGCTGGTAAAGAATCTCCAAACAACCAAAAACGATTTGAATATAGATCTGGAGGAATAGAGTCAAATTATCCTAAATACGATTCAAATGGTAAAATTGCAGATGGCGTTTTAAACTCAAAAGGAATTCAACAACAGATATGTGATATTCTAGAAGGTGGAAAAAGAGCTTTCGAATTGAGAAAAAATAAATATTTTAATGTTGCAGATATATTTTAAAAATCCAATTGTCACACTGTATTACTCCTCCATAGGAATACACTCGGATTTAAATATAACCTTTTCAAGGGGAGAATACATGGAGTTTCTGACAACATCTGAAATTGCAGAAAAGTGGAATATTACAAGAAGGCGTGTATCCAAGCTATGCAGTGAAGGTCGAATCAAGGGAGCTGTACTCAAAGGCAATACCTGGCTGATCCCGTCAGATGCCCAAAAGCCGAGAGATCCGAGACGGAATAAGCGTGATAATGAATAACTGAATACGCAAACCGTATTTTGTATTTAACCCGAATATTTTCTCCCATAGCGGTGCAAAATTTGTCTACTCAAAGACAAATTTGTAATAGGAGTACTGTAAATTATTGGGGTATGTGCACCACAACGGTATACTTGTGGTTCTTAATTAATGCAATAAATATCTTGAATTGATCGTATCTTAAGGTTAATAAATGAAAACAACTGTCCAAATGATTATACTGTGTGTAATTTCTATTTTAATTTTTTTTGTTCTTGCTTTAGTTTCTTCGATATGTGTGCCTGATTACACCGTTAATTTATTTTCATCTGTTTTTAGTGGCATCTTGGCTAGTTTACTAGTAGTTATTCTTTGTGAGACAAGTAGGTATTTTAGTTTGAAATATGATATGGAGCAGCATATTTTTTATACCAATACTAAATTGTTTGTTATTTTATGCAAAATGAGAAGCGAACTAAATTTTTGTATTAATGTGCCTCAGTGGAAGACTATTGAACCTAAGGATTTTTACCGTACTTTCAGCGACTTAAACTATCAATATAAATTGGAATTAAATGAGCTTTTTTCAATAGATTATACAACTATCATAATGAATAAAAATTCATTATTTGCTAAATTTACGTTACATAAAGAATTTTTATATAACGAAAAAGATATTTCTATATATTTAACTAATTTGAAAAATTTTCTAGATGGTAAAATGCCCGCGTATATTGACGAACGAGAATCTGATGCTAGGAATATGCTCAATAAAGTCAGTAAGTTATTAGACGGGGTTAACAATTTTAACATAGCGTTAGATAAACACTTCGGCGGTAGGCTCCATTGGGAAGAAAAAAACAAATAAATATAGAATTTGAGCCACTAATGCCCGATGATTATAACCATTACAATCAGCAGACCGATATTCATAATAGAAATTTCTATGTCATAAAAAACTGTTGGCGTAAACGGAGGTGTGATTATCTCACTGTTCTAAGTTCAGTCAGAATCATACCATTTAGACACTCAATTGCGATTTTGTATAAGTGACGCTTTCCAATAAGACTTAAAACGGTATTTGAAATACAGGTATAAATAACTTGATTGGTAGATACCGATCAAGTTGAAGGCTAATCCTTTTTGTAGTAAGGCGATGTATAACCGCTGGCACTTAATACCAGTCCTTCAGCCCATGGCGGAGTTCTTCCCATCTGTTCACATAGCCTATCAAGACTCATGCTTTTTTCTGCCTCAATTACTACTTCATCATGTATATGCATCACGATGCTGCAGTGCCGTAAGGTCTTCATGGCATAGCAGAGAACATCTCTGGCGATTGCCTGTACTATGTTTTCTACAAACTTGGGACCGTAGCTTTCAATACGCTCCCATTTCTTTGTAGCACCGATGCCCTCATAGGTAACACTCTCACCGCCGAACTGGTTCATGCCGATGCGTGGTTTTACGTAGGCGAGCTTTCTGCCGGATGGCAGGGTTATGAACAGCATACCGCTTCTGCAGGTGAATTTCAGACCGTGAGTCTCAGTGGTTATTCGTTCTTTTATGGCAGTCATGACGGCGTTGTCGACAGCCCACCAGAATTTAACGATATTCGGATTTGCTTTCTCCATGCGGTAACAAGGGGTTGAAGTTCTTCCTCTTTAAGTCCCATCTCCAGGGCACCCATGACAGTTAAAGCGCAAACTCCTCCACCGTAACCAAGAGCGAGTTCCGCTATTTTTCCTTTCTGTCTAAGATGTCCGTTGACACCGTGTTTTTCTACTGGAACCTTGAGCATCTGACTGGCACGGGCGTAGTAGATATCACCACCGTCACGGAATACATCAGACCGCCATTTCTCCCCAGCAAGCCAGGCAATCACACGAGCTTTAATGGCAGAAAAGTCCGCTACATAAAAGAGCTTCCCCTCCGGTGGAATAAAGGCAGTTCTGACAAGCTGAGACAACGTATCCGGAACATCCTCGTAGAGCATAGAGACAGATTCGTAATCACCTGAGCGGACAAGAGCTCGAGCCTCATCGAGATCAGACATGCTGTTTCTAGCCAGATTCTGAAGCTGTACGATTTTGCTTGAAAATCTCCCGGTACGATTAGCACCGTAGAAACGGAACAGCCCTCGCGCACGGTTATCAGCGCACACAGCATTCTGCACGGCCTGGTATTTCTTGACGGCTGATTTTGCAAGCTACTGCCTTAATGAAAGGACTATGCAGAGCTCCGGTGGGGCGCTTATCATGAGTTCAGCCACCGCTTTCTTGTCGAGAGATTCCGTCATGAGTCCGTTTTCGGCGAGCCATTCCTTCATCTGCTGAACCGAGTTAGGATTCTCCAAAGCGGTGAATTCCTTCATAGCCGCTATAAGTTCTTCTCGGGAACGGGCATCCATGTAGATCGCCTGACGCACCAGCTCCATGTCAACGAGGACCCCTCGGTCGTTTATCTGCTGATCGATAATGTATTCATCCCAGATAAAGTCCGGTACAGGGAACCTTGATAACCGCCTCTGTATCTCCATTTCTGTTTCCACGTCTCGGAGATTGTAGCGTTTAAATGTTTCCCATTTATCAGGAGCATGAGGGGGGAGATTGCGGGGGCTGCCACCGTTGCTTTGGGGTGGAACACATGG
>JAEEGG010006915.1_pt1 | contig 26436 bp, 18 predicted proteins | sample 9134161 | NCBI WGS metagenome assembly JAEEGG01 (sample SAMN16246543, study PRJNA631951) | gut metagenome | biome: gut microbiome; feature: rumen; material: CR-attached | host: Bos | place: Iran: Karaj | collected 2018-10 | reverse complement strand
AGCCCTCTATGCTGCTACCGAGGTGGCTAAGCGTCCTGAGAATAAGGGTAAGAAGATAGTAGTGCTGCTGCCTGATACTGGCGAGCGCTATCTCTCGACAGTGCTTTATGCATTCGAAGATTATCCATTATAAAAAAATTGGGTGACCATTTGGTCACCCTTTTTTTTATTCCGATAGCATCGTTACCTCGATGCGGCGTTTGGCTGCCAGAATCTTCTGGGCCATACGTTTAACATCCTCTACTGTGGTGTTGTTTACCACCTGTTCGAAGCCTGTGTGGTAATCGATACCATCGGCCAACTTGCTATAGATGACCAGCGCCCAGTAGTTGTTGTGGGTAATGCTCTGACCGTAGGTCTTCAGCAAGTACTTCTTGGCCTTGTCGAGGCTTTCGGCATCAGGACCCTTCTGGGCCATCTGTTCCAGCTCGCTATATATAATAGGTATCAGCTCCTTGTACTTGGCAGGATCGGTACGGAACGAGATGTTGAGCACGGCACTGGGGTGATTGTCCTTTTCCAGACTGGTTGATACGCTTACACCATAGGTGCCGCCCTTCTCCTCGCGAACCGACTCGGTGTAGGCACGGCGCAATACCTGCGAGAGAATGTCGAAATGGGTGTCGTTCTCGATGGTTACAGGCACATCGGCAGTGTAGCATACGGTAACCATAGCCGATGGAGTGCCCTGTGGACGGGTAAAGATGCGTGTCTCGTTTGCATCTCTGATCACGGGATAAATGGGCTTGAGGCTCTGCTTGAGTTTCTTTACTGGCAGGGTGGCCAGGTACTGGCACAGCAGAGGACGCAGGTCATCGAGCGACATGCTACCTACGATAACAGCACGGAACAGTGAGGCATCGCTGAAACGCTCTTTGTAAATCTGGAGAATGCGGTCGTAATCGGCCTTCTCAATCGTCTGCTGTGTAACAGGCTGCATGCGTGGATCATCGCCATAAAGGGCCTTGTTGAGCGAGTCGCGATAGATAACCGATGGGTTGGCATTGCGGTTGGCCAGGAACGACTTGGTGCGACTAATCAGTCCGTCGAAAGCTGTCTTGTCGTAGCGAGGCTGTGTGAAATACAGCCAGCTGAGCTGAAACATGGTTTCGATATCTTTTACCGAACTGCTCGCAGAAATACCCTGACTCTCGTGACTGATGTAAGGTCTTGCCTCGGCTATCTTACCTGTCATCATCTTACCGAGCGTGATGGCATCGAACTTGCCAACACCTGCCTCTTTTACTGCGCTGGCCAGCAGATTAAACTGTGGGGCATCGCTATCGGGATAGAGGGCTGTGCCGCCATCGGCAAACAAGTGCATGCTTACATCGTCGGCCTGCAGCTGGGTTGATTTCACATAAACCTTAATGCCATTGCTAAGGGTAAGCTCTTTGGTATCAAAGTCCCAATCGCGCTCGGCTACAATCTTACCGGGCTTAGGCAGCTTGTCGATGAGTGACTTAGCCAGAACAGGCTCTGTATAAGGCTTGCAGTCGGCAGCCTGTGCTGCGAGTACAGTCTGTTCTAAGGCGGCATTATCAGGAATTACCACGCCTTCTTTCTCAGGAGCATAAAGAGCCAGTACCTGATTGGCGTTGGTAATCATGCCTTTGATGGTATTGTTTACTTCGGCCAGTGTTACCTCCTTGTCCAGTTTGTGGGCCTGTTCTAAGTCATACTCCGGAGTGGTGATGGGCTCATTCTCCAGGAAATTCTCAACGCACTGGTGAACAAAGCTGCTATTACGACGGTCGTTACGCTCGGCATAATCGCTTTCGGCACTGTTCAACCAGAACTTCTTGGCGCGCTCAAGCTCACTTTCGGTCAGACCGTAGCGACGCATCTGTTCGGCAGCTTTTACAGCGCCTGTGATGCTACCCAAGATATTATCAGGCTTACAGCTGATAAAGAGTGAGAAGGCATCCTTGGTGCGGGCTACCGAGAACTGGCCGTCGCGAGCCGATGCACTAAGGAATGGTGTGGTGGGCTGATGCTGAATCTCCTCTAAGCGGGTGTTCAATGTGTAGCCTACCACCCAACTGATAAACTTTTCGCGCAGATACTGTTCCTGCAGCTTGTCGGCATCGGGTGTAGCATCGTGCTTCATATAGAGTTGGGCCAATACTACGGGCTGCTCTTTATCGGTATGCACGGTTTCAATCATCTTCTCGTTGTTGTTCACTGGGTAGTAGATGCGCTCGGCAGGATTAACGGCTGCTGGTATTGTACCAAACAGGGTTTTGATCTTTTGCTCCATCTTATCTACGTCGATATCACCTACTACGATGATACCCTGCAGGTCGGGGCGATACCATTTGTGATAATAGTCGCGCAGGTCCTGATAAGGGAAGTTGTCTACAATATCCATCGAACCGATAGGCATGCAGTCTTCGTACTTGCTGCCCTTGAACACTACGGGGATGGCCTGCTCCATCATGCGCTGCATGGCCATGCCTGCACGGCGGGTGCGCCACTCCTCGTGTACTACGCCACGCTCTTTGTCTATCTCCTTGTCTTCGAGCAACAGCGAGTGGCTCCAGTCGTGAAGTATCAGCAGGCATGAGTCGATAACACCTTCGCGGCTGATGGGAGCGGCTGAGATGTTATACACCGTCTGGTCGATGCTGGTATAGGCATTCAGGTTGGTGCCAAATTTGATACCAACCGTTTCGCACCAGGGTACAATACCCAGACTGGTTGAGTCGCCGCGGAAGTGCTCGGTGCCGTTAAAGGCCATATGCTCCAGGAAGTGAGCCAATCCACGCTGGCGTGGCTCTTCGAGTATCGAACCTACGCGCTGGGCTATGTAGAACTCGGCAATGCCGGGGTCTTTGGCGTTATGACGAATATAGTAACTCAGACCGTTTCTCAACGTGCCTTTTCTTACGGCAGCATCCTGTACTACCGCTTGCGCAACTGCCATCACTGGCAGCATAAATGCTAATAAACCAATAATACTTTTTTTCATGTTTAACCTATTAAAAATTCTGGCTGCAAAGGTAATACATATTCACGAAATATACAATACTCATTTTTAGGTATTGCGCAATCATTGCGAAAGCTGTAACTTTGCAGCCGAAATGAGAACAAGGTTTTTGCACATATTTATAATAGTATTAGTACTGTTTTCGGCCAGTACCCTGAAAGCACAAAATCAGCTGAAGCTGAGTGGTACGATAATCGACAAACTCAGTGGCGAAAAGCTACCCTATGCAGCCCTTAGAATAAGTAAGAACGGGAAAATGCAAGGCGGCACCACCACTGACAATAACGGTCGATTCGGCATACAGACCAAGAAAGGCACCATTCGTTTGGAGATAAGTTATATAGGCTATCAAACGATTGATACCCTTTTGAATGTGACAGCCGACAGGGAACTGCGTTTTGCTCTAACTTCCACAGCCACAGCGCTTAACGAGGTTACTATAACCGCGCAGGAAAAGAAAGGAATGACCAGTACTTCGGTTATCGGACGTACGGCTATGGAGCATCTGCAGCCATCGTCGTTCACCGATTTGCTGTCGCTGTTGCCTGGTGGCATGACCACGATTCCGAACATGGGCTCGGCTAATGTTATCCGTTTGCGTGAGGTAGGTATTGCCAGCAGCGATTATGCCACTTCGTCGCTGGGTACTAAGTTTATGATTGATGGGGCAACCATTGGTACCGATGCCAATATGCAGTATGTGCCCGATGCCGTATCGGGTGATGACGATAACTATCGCAACCATGTGGGTTATGGAGTTGACATGCGTAGCATACCTACCGACAATATCGAGAGCGTAGAAATTGTGCGTGGCATACCTAGTGTTAAATATGGTGACCTGACCAGCGGACTGGTAAAAATAACCCGTAAGTCATCGTTCCAACCTTTGGAGGCACGATTCAAGGCCGACGAATATGGTAAACTGGTATCGGTGGGCAAGGGTGTTGATCTGGCTCGTGGCTGGTCGGTTAATGCAGATGGCGGTCTGATGGCTTCGCGTATTGATCCACGAAATCCGTTCGAGACCTACAATCGTATTAACTTCTCCGCGCGTATAAGAAAAAGGTGGAATTTCAGTAACGACCGCCTGTTGCAGTGGAACATTAATGCCGACTACTCGGGTAATATCGACCACGTGAAGACCGATCCCGAAACACAGTTGCATCTGGAAGATAGCTATAAGTCGTATTACCATCAGTTCGGTCTGAGCAATCAGTTGCAGTTGACGTTCCCAAAAGATTACTGGGTAAAGCGCCTGCAAATTTTCCACTCGGCCAGTTTCAGTATCGATCGTATTCGCCAAACCAAATATATGTCGGTTGAGCGCGATTATATTGAGCCCCTGTTGTACGATAGTGGCGAGCACGATGGTAAATTCCTGCCTTACCATTATGTAGCCGAATACGAGGTAGAAGGTCTGCCTTTCTACTCAAACCTGCGTGCTGAGGCTGAATTCGGTGTGAAGACAGATGCTGTACAGCACACGCTGACAGCTGGTGCCGAATGGCAGCTGAACAAGAACTACGGACGCGGACAGATTTACGACATCACACGTCCGCTGAACTTAGGCACGGTACGTCGTCCACGTAATTTCAACGAGATACCTGCTACCGATATCGTTTCGGCCTATGCCGAGGAGTATGCCGTGTTGAAGTTAGGAAAACACGAGCTGTCGGCTATGGCTGGTTTGCGACTTTCGCAGATGCTGAATCTGAGCAGTCAGTTTGCCATGCATGGTAAGACGTATGCCGACCCTCGTATCAACCTGCAGTGGGATCTGCCTCGTTTTCATGGCATCCATCTGTATCTGTCGGGTGGTGTAGGACAGATGTCGAAGATGCCGATTATCAGTTCGCTTTACGAGGATAAACTCTATGTTGATATCACGCAGCTGTACTACTGGCATATCAATCCCGATTATCGTCGTATCAATATACGTTCTTACTCTATCGATCGTAATAACTACGATCTGGAGCCCGCTCGTAATAAGAAGTGGGAAATTCGTTTGGGAGGCGATTACAAGAATCATAACTTCTACGTTACTTACTTCCGCGAAAACATGACCGACGGATTCCGTACCATGACGCAGGTTCTGCCTTTTGAGTATAAGAAGTATGATGCCTCGGGTGTTGATGCACAAGCGCTGACTGCTCAGCCCGATTTGGCTACGATGCCATACCGCAACGATACCATACTGAGTACCTACGGACTGGAGAAGAATGGATCACGTACCATGAAGGAGGGTATAGAGTTTCAGTACTCATCGCCTCGTATCAAAGGATTGAATACTCGCTTTACGGTAAATGGTGCCTGGTTCCATACCATCTACGAGAGTAGTCTGCCCCGATTCTATGCAGGCGTGTCGCAGGTTGTAAATACCATTGCAGTAAACAGCAAATATATTGGCTACTACGATTGGCGCGACCGTTATGATAAGGATCAGTTTACCACAAATCTCATTGTAGATACATATCTTGACCATCTGGGTATGATACTCTCGGCAACAGCCGAAAGCTACTGGGTGGGTAAGAGCTATATACCAGCCAAGAGCATTACGCCTATTGCCTATATCGACACCAAAGGCGAGATGCATCCTTATACCGAGGAGTCGGCTCAGGATACTTATCTGCGCTATCTGTCGCTTACTGGCAGCAACTCGGCCGATATGACACAGAACTCACGCTTCTATACGTTGGTAAACTTTAAGGCTACCAAGCAATTTGGCCGCTATGTGGTGCTGTCGTTTTTTGCCGACCGACTGATTAGCATAGCACCCGATTACGAGGTGAATGGGTTTACGATCCGACGCTCGTTTGCACCCTATTTCGGAATGGAGATTAAGTTAAAGATATAAGATTAGGTATTATTAAAAAACAACAAGATGAAAAAACTATTATTTTTTGCGGCCATGATGCTGGCCACAGTATCGCTCACCACTTCGTGCAGTAAGGACGATGGTCCAAGCTTGTCAACGGTTAGTATCGCATGCAACACACCCGATGATATCGAGATTATCGAGGTTAGCAATCTTAAGATTACGTTTACTGATGTGACTTCGGGTAAGAGCCAGACATTTAATCTGCCCAGCCTGGAGGTTGTAAATGATCCCAACTTCGTGGTTACTGAGGGACTTTACGATGTAGATGTTGAAGGCGACGCTGTATATATGGATGGTATGGAGAGAGTATCGTCGGTAATCCGTGCCAACCAGAAAGGTGTTTCAATCACAGGTAATGCCTTCCAGCTTAAGCTCGATGCTTATGTGTCGAAGATTACCAGTGGCTTTGTAATTTCTGAGCTGTTCTTTGCCGGCACCGTTAAACCCGATGGCGATCGTTATCAGGATGATGCTTATTTCCGTATCACTAACAACTCTGATGTTACTCTCTATGCCGACGGACTGTTTATTGCTGAGTCGGAATTCCAGAGCGATATGAACGAGTACGATACTACAACTCCCGATGTTCGTAACACAGCTACCCCTGTAGGCTATCTTACCGTGTTGCCAGGTAGCGGTACCGACTATCCAGTTGCTCCTGGCGAGAGCATCCTCGTGGCAGTTAATGCCATCAATCATCAGGATGCCGAACTGAATCCTAACTCGTTTGATTTGACTAAGGCTAACTTTGAGATTTTCAACGAGTCGAGTCGTCCAGAGGTTTACCAGGATGTAGATAATCCAGCTGTGCCTAACACCAAGGATGTTTATACCCAGTCGGCCACAGTATGGACTCCTCACGTACGTGGTGTGAAGTCGTACATCATCGGTCGTCTTGGCGTATCTGCCGAGCAGTGGTTGGCCGATTATACTTACAACTATACCTATAAGTTTGTATTTGGTGAGTATTCGTTCGATATGGATGGCGAGGCTATGCAGGTGCCTAATGCATGGATTTCGGATGCCGTTAATGTAGCACCAAAGGATCAGTACACATATCCTGTTATTGCTGCCTCTTTGGATAAGGGCTATGCCTGGTATTCGGAGGTAGGTTTTGATGAGAATCGACTTGGAAAGGGCGTGCGTCGTAAGTTTGCTGATGGAAAGTTGGTGGACACCAACGATTCGTCGAACGATTTCGAGAGTCATGTTGAGGCCAACCCATTCTATGTATTTAAGTAAATGAAGAAAGTTCTCTTAAGCATATTATCCATTTTGCCATTGACGGCAGCTGCCCAGAGCGTTGATTCGCTCCGGGCAGTTCATCTTGTGCAGTTGGCCGGACAGCAGTCGCAGGTACAGCATCCTTCGTTGGCAGTATTCGAAAATCCTGCCTTGCAACCATTACATTATCAGCACTCGCTGTCGCAGATTGCGCTGGGGTATGATTATCGCAACGAAGAGCAACCTTTGTGGGCCGAAAAGGGCGATGGCTATCATGGTATACTGTTTGATGCCAACACCTACACGCGTACCTCTTTAAATAGCGTGGTATGGGGGCGCGCTGCTTACAGCAATGGTAAACGACTGAACCAACAATGGAGCGAGAATGCCGACTTTGACCGTATCTATCCATACGTAACGGCCGATACTATCGGGGGAGATATGCAAAGCGAGCTCTATGAGTTTTGCGGCGGTTATGCCCATCGTGGTCAGCGTATCAGCTATGGTGCTCAGATGAGCTACCAGTCGGGTATGGACTATCGCGACCATGATCCTCGTCCTAAGTGTACCACTTTGAATGTTGACTTTAGCCTTGGTGGCGCTTACCAGCTTAATAATCGTCACATAGTAGCCCTGTATGGCATGGTGGGTAAGTACAATCAGCAACAGAGCATCAGCTTTATGAACCCACGTGGTGTTTCTATGCTTTACCACATGACGGGGCTAGGTACTCATTATTTCCGTTTCAAGGGCGATCGTAACAACGCACGTTACGATGGTATGCAGTGGCAGATTGGTGCAAACTTTATTACCACCAATGGCTTGGGGCCTTCGGTAACCTTATCAACTGGTAAGGAGCATATCCAGAAGCAGTTGTCGGATGAGCATAATCTGCCTTTGTGCGACATTAACGAGTGGCATCATGCTGCCGAACTGGCTTGGCGCCTGCCTAGGAGTTATGTACGCTTGAGTGCCGACTGGCGCCAGCGAAAGGGAAGTGAGCGAATCTATGATAGTGGTGTGACGTTTTATAAAGAGATAACTAAACTCGAAGCCTTTGCATGCGACGTGTGGCAGGCCGCCATCGATGCAGGCTGGCAGTTGCAGCCCAGCAAGCAACTTGGTATTGATATCATTCCAAAGGTGACTTATAGCAGTCGCCAGATGAAGTACACGTCGTCAGCTCGCCAGTCGGATTACTCGCATCTTACTGGTACTGCCAAGTGTCAGTTGTGTTGGTTGAATGGTAATGGTCTGCTTACGGCAACGATGTATGGTGGTTATCAGGCTAAACTTAATAGTAAATTGCAGCTGGCAGATACTGACGACTTTGCGCCAGCCATGCTAACGGTTGAGCGAAACCATCAAATACAATCATCATCGTGTACACTGATGGATGCTTCGCTACGTTACGACTTGGCACTTAGTCGTATCCTTTCAACGGTTTTTGTTGAGACCTGTTTTAATTACCGTCATTATCAGATAGGCTCCAGCTCTACCGCGCTATTTGTAACAATAGGCATAGTGATATAATATCAGTAAAAGTCAGTTCTTGGCGTCTTCGATGGCATCGTATTCCGTCATTGTTTCGGCCATGCGGGCATCAAGATCTGACAGATGGTAGAGTCCATCGCTATTAGTCGTCAGTCCTTCGATGGTGACGGGGAGAATCATAGGCGGCTCTTCGACAGAAAGCAATGTGCGATCCTGTAACATTATTCATTGTGAGTCATGTCGAGCACCAACATTCTTACCACCAGGATAAATAATACCACGGCGACGACTAACAGAACTATCAGCGCTATTTTCATGTTTTATACCATTACAGTTTTCCATTGTGGCTCATGTCGAGTACCCACAATCTTACAATCATTGCTATCACTATTAATGCGAATGCCATCAGGATAATTAGATTAGTTTCCATACTTTTATAACTTTTATTTTTAATTTCTGGTGCAAAGATAGAACAAAAAAACTATATCCACAAGAGCACAGACAAATAGTCGGATGGTTTCAGACAAATGGTCGGATAAAACGACGGATTGTCGGACAAAACGACAATCCGTCGGGTGTTATTATTCGTGCTAAATGGTTTGTTTATAGGTAGTTGGCGTCATGCCATATTTGGTGCGGAAATTACGGGTAAAGGTGTCGGCGCTGGTAAATCCACTGGCCTGACTTACCTGCTCAACGTTCAATTCGGGCTGGCTGTTCATCAGACTTACTGCATAATCGAGACGTAATTCGCGGACGTAGGCTGGTAACGAAACACTATTGCTTCCCTGCGAGAAAGCGGCGCCAATACGTTCCTTCGACAGACCGGTACGATCGATAAGTGACTGTCGGCCAAAGTCGGGCTGTAGGAACAGTTTTTCGTTTTCAATCAGATCCCGCAGGAAAAGGAACAACTGTTCGTCGGTTATCGTGGTATAATCGGAGATGCTGATGCTTGCTCCAACGTTTTCCTTTTGGGGGGCTTCGACCTCAGTAACAGTCACAGGCTCTGGCGCTTTCTCAATTGGTGGTTCTGGGGCTTTTGTTGCTTCTACAATTTTCGCTGTTTCGGCAGCGCGGGTGGCGGCTTTCAGTTCCCTATATTTTTCCTTATACTCTACGGCCTGAGTAATCTGTTGGGCTAGAATGCGGTTACGTCGCTGGGTGATTCGCCACTGTAGGAAGGTATAGAGACCGAAGGCCAGAATAAGTAGTGCTGGTGTAGTGACGGCAATGCTGATGGTTGTTACGAATCGGTTCTGGGCGCGTTGCTCTGCTATTTGACGCTCTTTGCCCTGTGTGTCGTAGATGGTGGCCAGTTCGGCAGATTCGCTACGCTTCTGGCAAACAAGGGCCGAGTCGTAAACCTCGGCTATCTGCATGGCTACACGCAGGGCAGAGTCCTTTCGGCCAGCATTATAGTTTGCGCGCAACTTGGGTAGTAGGTTTCTGCCAATGGTCTCCAAGTCGTAATCATAGCCCCAGTCCTTAATAAACTGGTCTAAATGCGTATAGTTATCCGAAGCCTCGGAATAGCGATGGGCTGCGACCAGATAATCGCAGCCATTGATGCGACCTTCAATACTCTGGCCAAAGTCGGTATTTGAATAGTCGTCATAATAGCGGTAGGCATCGACCACTTTTCCGCGCATTTGGCATACCTGTGCACGGTGCAGATATACCAAGGCACGCAGTGTTTTTACCTCTTTCTCAATTGGTTTGGGTTGCTGCTCGTAGATGGTAACCAGCGAGTCCATACGGTCAACCCATATGCCTGCCTCGTCCATTTTATGATGGAGATGTGTAACGGCGATATTCTCGAGGGTCTCAATGCTGGCTGCTATCGGACGGTTTGTAGAATCGTTTTGCGTTTGTAATACCCACTTATAAGCTTCGTCGTAGCTTTGGGCAGCCTCTTTATGGCGCTCAAGCATCATCTGTGTGTCGCCAAGACTCAAGTAAAGCGTCTGCAATTCGCCAGGACGGTATGGAGTGTCTACCTGCTTTAGCTTATCAATCAGGCGGAGGGCGGTACGCATGGCATTATCGTAGTCGCGATCGGTTGTAAGCATGATAACGAGGTTGGTTCCGGCATGGATATAATCCCAGAAATCCTCGGCAGGAGGATTCTCGATGGCCACTACACGACGGAAGCACTCAATGCACTTTTCCATCTGTCCCATCTGAAAATAAGCTACGCCACGATAGCCATCGGCACGTATTGGCGAGAGTTCGCCAACGGCAGCCAGACTATCGGTAACAGTCAGGAAATGCTCAAAGTCGCCTGTAAACCTGGCAGCCAGTGCAATGCTGTCGCCACGTGTAGAAATCCTCTTTGTGGGAAAATTGCTCTGTTTTTCACTGCCCTTACCACCACAAGCTGTGAGCATGGTAAGGGTGATTATTACACCTATTATATATATATATCTAAATATTCTCATCATAAATAGTTTGCAGGTGCAAATATACACAATTATTTAAAACTAAAAAACAAAATGTAGTTTTATTGTTGTTTTTACTATCATTTTTTTGATGAAAAGTGTGAAAAACTGTATAATTTGTCCGGCAAATTGTCGTTTCGTCCGATAAACTGTCTGAATTGTCCGACAATTCGTCTGAAACCATCCGACAATTTGTCTAACCCCTTGTGGAATTAGATTTTTTGCCTTACCTTTGCAACCAGAAAATTTAATCGCTCTTTCTTTTTTTTTAAGTAATAGATATAACCTGATGATCAATATCCTTTTGACAATGAAGGGCAGTGCGTAATGGAACGAAGCGTTAACTGCCAAACGTGACCCAGGCCAACTATCTCGCTAACGGATAGAAGGCCTGGGGCCTTTTTTTGTATAAAACAAATTATTTTTGTTTTTTTTGTTTGGTGTATAAGAATAATGTTGTATATTTGCAGCAGAAAGTTGAGGTTATGCCTCGACTTAACGTGAACGTTGAGGCATAGCCTCGACCTTCACCCGTAAAGGTTCGCTTAGCCGCGATTAATTGGGAATGTGAGTGAGAATCTCCTACTGTCCCGCAGCAGTGAACTCCATTATGGCTCCTAAGCATCAAAGCCATTGCCCATTTGGGTGAGAAGGCGCTTGGGAGTGGAGGAAAGTCTGAAGACCAGCCTTTTTCGGTATTTGCTAAATGCTCTCGATGTAAGGGTGTGAGGCGCAACTTAAATTTTGTGGGTATGAAACATGAATCAATCGTCGTGGTATACGACAGTTGTCAGGCTATTGCTGAAGAAATAGCCGACAAGCTTGGCGCTGAAACTATCAGCGTACAGAGTATTAACAACAGGCAGATAGAAAACTGCCAGAGTTTTGTTCTTGCATTAGAGTTTATGGCTGATGGGAGTATGACTCCCCATTGGCAGTGGGCTTGTCAAACGCTGCGTGGTGCTAGCTTAAGTGGTAAGAACTTTGCCGTGTTAGTGGCATTAGGTAACAAACTGAATCACGATGCAGATAAAATCTGCCATGAATTGCGCGAACGCCATGCGCACATTGTTGGCGAGCAGCTATATGCTGAAACGCCCCAATGCAATCTCGAAAATTGGATATGTTCTGTTTCACCTAATTTATAATCAAATTACTATGGTATACATTTTAGTAGTAGCTTTGGAATTTTTGCTCGCAACCATTGGTGTAGCGTGTCTTATCAGACACTATAACCACAAAGTTTAGTGGCTATATAGAAATAATGATGCGGCGATAGGCTACCAGATGAAAGGGACCGTCGTCGTGTACTTCGCAAATAATGTGAATCGTGTCGTTTGCAGTATCTGCAGGGATATGTATGGTGACTGTCTTCTGGGTTGACTGGGAGATGGTCACTTTTGTTTGCCCTATCTCAGGCTGCTGCCACCATAAGAATTGCAGGTTGTCGCCATCACTATCCTGCGATGATGAGGCATCAAGGCGTATTGTATCACCCGCTTTAGCTGTGATATGAATGGGCAAAATACCTGTGTTGTTGTTTATGATAACTCGAGGATTATGATTGCCATGCCCCTCGGCAGCCCACTGCATACGTGCCATGAAATCGTTAAGCTCGTCGGGGTAGAAACGCTGCTTATACTCTATACTGATGCTACGCAGCGGCTCCTGCCAACTGGTCCAGGCGGTGGTAATCGAGTCGGCACAGAGTCCATGCTCATGATAGCCTGCCCAACCGGCTTGATGTGGATCGTCGGGATTGTTCAAACCATTGGGCATGACATACAGAAAACTAGGCGTATCGCCTTCAACTCCCCATTTGTAGGTAGGATACTCGCTGCCTAACGCACCTCGGCCTTGTATGTAGTCCTTATGCTGTAGCCAGTGGCGTTTGCCAAGTTCGCACTGCTCCTGCCATGTGCCTTCATCCCACACAAACTGCAAATCGTCGGCAAACTCCTTACGTAGCCACATGTGCGAACTGTAACTACGGTTCATACGCATATTGTAATGCATGTCTTGGTCGGTAATGGTATAGATGCGAAACTTATGCAAAAACTGCTTTAAGGCCTCAGCAGAACGTGTTTGCTTAACTCGCCAGATGGCTTGTGCCAATGTGTTGGCACCACCCCAGGCAGCTACATAGATTGGTCGTGGGTCGTCTTCGTCGGCAAGTTGTATCAGCAGTTCGCTACCAGGTGAATCGTTATCAGCACCAATGGATTTGATGCCACCGTGAATACTACCCATTACCGCACGGCTCTTCAAATAGTCGGCACTTGGCCAGTATCCTATGTACTGTTGTTTTCTTTCTTTATCAAATGCTAAGAAATTCTTCTGCTTCGAACGTTGCATCAGCTTCGGCACATCCTGTCTGTAAGCCTCAATTACCCGTTGCAGATACTGTGCCCATTCTGTAGGATAGGGATCGCAGTTCCAACCTACTGATGTAATCAATGCTTCTATTTCAAATTGGTCGGCATAGGCCATCAGTCGTACCATCGACTCCATATCGTCGGGTTCCACATCAGCAGGTGCAATGTCTGTACACACCACAAGTCGTGGTTTTAATTCTTTGTTTTCAGCTTGGAGCGAAAGAGCTCCCATCATAGCCAGCAGGCAAATAATTATTCTTAGCATTATCATGATTGTTAATTTGTGCCGCAAAGATACGAAAAAAATCGGATAATGGTCTGTTATTAGTCTTTTTTATTGCAAAAAGAAAGGTGGCTGGTCGTCTCGACTAGCCACCTTTACCCTAACTAAACAAATACTTATTTATAAATTTACACCTGTGATTAAAGACTTGGAGTAATAGCTGCCAACCAGGCATCGATACGTGTATCGGTCTGGTCGTCCTCATTGATGTCGTCGAGAGGCAGGCCAATAAACTTTCCGTCGATAACTGCTTCAGAATCGTCGAAAGTGTAACCATCGGTTTCAACGCTACCAATAAAGTTGGCACCGCTGTCTTTGATGCCGTTATAGAGCTCACCCATACCACCTACAAATGTATCACTATAGGTAGAACAGTCGCCACAACCAAAGATGGCGATAGTTTTTCCGCTCAGGTCGGCACCTTGCAAGGTCTTCAAACCGTCGTACCAATCGTCCTGCAGTTCGCCAGCTCCCCAGGTAGAGGTACCTAAGATCAGATTCTGGTTGGCGGCAACGGTTTCGGCCGAAAGATCCTGTACATTCAAGGCTTCGCAACCCAGCTTCGAGGCTATCTTCTCTGCGATGGCCTCGCATGTTCCTGTAGAGGAACCATAAATTACAATAGTTGAATTCATTACTTTATATTATCATTATGTGGTTTAATTCTTACATTTGCAGTTTCCGTCGCATTGTCCTTTACGTTTGCAATAGCGCTCGCACTGGGCACAGATGTCGTACCCCAACATAGCACCAAGAATAAAATCCTCTTCAGGTGTAAGTTGGTTCAACGGACGGGTAACAATGAGTCGGATGGCATCCAGACATTCGCGACGCCCAAAGTAAACGTTCAGGTTCTGCTGACCTGCAGGCTGCAGCACGTAGGGTATGCCTTGGCTTTCCAATCGTTCAACAGCCTGGTTACCATACTTTTTATTGCAGGTAAACAGTACCATCTGGCGCACGCCTTTATTCAGCTCGTAGATGTGGTTCATCAGTACTTTGAGTTCCGTTGGGATGTTTCTTTCTGTTCTCATTGTTATACTTTTAATTCGACGGTGCAAAGGTACGGCGAAAAAATAAAGTGCGCAATACCTAAAACCGAGTGTTTTAAGCATTTAGTGTTACTCATACTAGTCAAAAACGGATTAATAATAATTAGGTATGCAGTACCTTGTTTTAAAAACTATATTTTAATTTAAAAAACAATTCGGAGTTCTTGTTGTAGATAGCAAACATACCACCATCTGCATGGAAATAATCGTATCCAATTACGGCGTGTATTTGATCATTCAGGGCATAATCGGCGCTGAGACGATTGAATACACCGCCGTTAGTTACATCGATATAGGCGAAGGTTTGCAGGGCTAGCGTGTTGTGCAGCAGTTCTTTCGATATGCGGAGGGTTGATAGTGCTGTATTTCGATGTTCTCCCAATGCTACGTACTTATGCGAATACTGTGCCGAGAGTGTCCAGTCGTTGCCGGCATACCAATCGATGCCCAGCAAGGCATTGGTTGATGCGGCACGCGTGCCACCGGTTTGAAGTTCGTCCAGATACTCAGCCACCTCACCTCGTACCACAAACTTACCCATGGGCACTGACACATCGGCACCCAGCATGGTCATACGGCGATATTCGCCCACACCGTTACATAGCACGGGTTGCTTGTTCCATGTATGCAAGGCTGAGAATGAAAAGTCGATACCACTAAGGAAGAACGCCAACCTACCTCCATACTCCATGTTGTAAGCGTTGTGTGATGGTTCCGCCCCTATTGCTATCGGCCCTACCGACCATGGATTTTCGGCATCGGTTGGCAGGTCGAAGAACGAACTGACGGGGATGGCAACTGCCTCCATACTCCACTTTTCACGTGAAAAGCGCACACGCAGACCGCCAACAGGAATGCGGATATCATCGTAATCCTGTGCCAGGAACTCGGTATAGTCCATTGGCGAGATAATGTCGGTGAGTCGCAGTGCATCGGCTACACCCCAAGTAATAATCTGCCTACCAGCACGTACATCCCAATGGTTATCGGAATAATAGGCATAGGCTTCGCGTAATTGGAAACCTGTGTGGTTGCTCAGAATAGCATTGTGAATAAGGTTGGCCGAAACAAACGCACCAGCATGCCCTTTCTCGATGGTTAGCTCGCCACGCACACGACTACGCGACGACATCCAGTTGTTAGGCTGCTCAGTACGCAAGGCATGATAGGTATCCACAAAGCCTTTTATGCCCACCTGGAGGGAATCCTCGTCCTGCGCTGTGGCAGAACGAGGAATAAGGCACCATAAAAGTGCCAGAAAGAAAACAGATTTCATAAGCCTTTCTCTAGTTTAGCTACCGTAAACAGGGCTTTGTCGACCTTTACGTTGTATTGCGAGTTTTTTACCACGATGGTTGTGCTATGCTCTGTTTGTACATTCTTCATCTCCATTTTCAAGATAGTCCAGAACCCTTGCACTTTCTTGATGTCTTGTGTGGTGAGTACACGGTGTAGCTTGTTCAGTTTGTCGTAATACTCCACGTGATCGGCAATCAGACAGTCCTGTCGTATCCATGATACTTTACGACTGTAAACCTCATGCTTATCAACAGGTACCGATTCTACTACCCAGCATTTATGACCGTTCCTATTCTCTTCGCGCAACAATTTGTGCGTATCTTCGTCTACATGGCGTTGTCCCATATCGTCGTAAGTAAAATCAGTACCCATAAAGTAATCGGTCTTCGACGAGGAACCACTGATACGTCGGGTTTTCTTCATGGCAGGCAGGTAGAGCCATTTAGCATCCTCCTTACCTATCTGATCGTAATCCCACGTTAGGAATCCTGTACCTTTTACATCGCCAGGATAGGTAAAAAACATCATTTTCTTGGTGTCCTTACCCTCGTCCATAGCCCACGATGTAACCTTACGTTGGCGGGTAGTGCCGTTTTTCTTTTTCAGTACCAACTCCAACTCACCATAACGTGTATCGCCATCTGGACGGTCCTTTACTTTCTGAATCACATCACGACCAGTTAAACTCTGGGCATTGACTATTGACCATTGACCATTGACTATTGCTAATAATGCTACTATAACAATCTTTTTCATAATGTTTAATCTTTAATGTTAATGTCTTTCTCTTTTCCAAACACTTTGCACTTGCTAACAAGTATAGGGGTGATAAACAAATCGGCGGCGAGAGCCGACAGAATACCAATGATAGCCATCAAACCGAAGTTGATACACATGGTGCAGGCCGATGTGCAGAAACTGGCGAAGACGGCCGAGGTGATGATACTGGTGATGACGATGGCCACACCCACTACGCGGAATGTACGCCGTATGGCCTCACGGTAGTGCAGTGTACGATCGAACTCTAACTTAGAGTGGTTAATAAAGTGGATGGTATCATCAACCGCCATACCCAACATCATTGGTAGCAGCGTGGCTGTCATCATATCGAGCGGCACACCCATCCAACCCATGTAACCACCTACGAAGATGGCTGGCATCATGTTTGGTATCAAACCGATAAGACCAACACGTATGCTTTGGAACGCTATCATAAGGATAACACCGATGATGAGGATAGAGATAACGAACGAGAGCATCTGTCCGCGTACCAGATACTGCATCATGGTTACATATTGAGGGATATTGCCCACTGTGGTAATCTTTGCATTAGGGAATAGTTTCTGGGCATCGTTCTGAATCTGGGCCATCTCGCGCTCTACCTGAGCTGAATTAAAGTCGGATATTTCAACCATCAGTCGCAGACGGCGATAGTCGTAATCCACCCAGTATTCCGATTCGGTGCCGCCAGCATTCTCATAAAGCAGAATCTCCTGCGCCACTTCTTCCTCGGTGTCGGGTATGCGATAGTAGTCTGCATCACCATTGTTCAGCGTCTGGTTCAGATCTTTCAGTATGTCGAGAATCGAGGTGGTACGCTTGGTGAGCTTATACCCTGCCACCTTTTGCTGCAGCTGGTCTAAGCGTTTCAGATTCTCAGGCTCCTTAGCCTCATCATCATGAGGTAGTTCTACAATAAGGTCGTAGGAATAAAGCGAACCGAGTTCCGAACGGCCTACATCCATCACCTCCTTCACATAGGGCACATCCTCACCCATGGTGCGCTCGATATCAAAGGCGGCCTCAATCTTCCACAATCCTAAGCATAGCGCTACACACACTACCAGGAATGATATACCAATCTTTTTGGGATTACGCAGCACCACATCGCTCAACTTGACCATGGTTGCCGTCCAGCGAGTGTCGCTCTCATCGGTAAAGCCTTCTATCGGACGTTTATTCTTACCGAATGACAGCAGAACAGGAGAGATGATGAGCGAAGTGAGCAGTACGAACAATACACTCATGGAACTGATCACACCCACGCAATGCATCGGACGGATAGGGATGACCAGGAACGATAGTAACGATACTAGCGTGGTAAAACCACAGAAGAATACCGACCAGCCTATCTCTTTCAGAGTCTCAACGATAGCTTTCTTGCGTTCGCCGTGAATGCGCATACGTCCACGGAAATACGAGAAGATGTGGATATTGTAAGCAATAGCGACGGCAAAGGCCAGGATAGTAGGAATCATCAACACGGTGGAATCTACGTACATCTGTGTCCAGCCAGCGATACCATAGGTTATGAACAAACCACCCATTACCGATATGATTGGCGCAATAACGCCACGTAGCGAGCGTGTCATGCAGAGCATCACCACCATGCAGATAATGGTGGCAATCATCATCAATCTACTCATCTCCTTTCCGATATATACGGTTTTGCAGTTGGTAACATAGGGCATGCCTGTACCCTTGGGGTGCAACGATGCATACGCAGGTTTCTTAATGATGCGTTCCACCTCCTGACCTGTGATGATATCAGGCGAAACGGTACCCTGCTGTTTCCACACACTATCCTTAGGGAATGTGCGCAGTTTTACCATAATCCACGAGAGGTCGCCCTTGGCGGATATCAACTTACGGGCCACATGTGGCTTGCTGTAGGCACGGGCCTTGAGGCTATCCATCGCTGCCGAGCCATCCTCCGGGATTTCGTCGGGAACAATCTGCTCGATGGTCATACCCTCGTCGCTCCCCACCATAAACTCAATGTCGGTAAGCGAAGTTACCTTGTCGGCATACGACAGACTGTCGAGCAGTTCGTTCGATAGATTGCGTAATGTCGTTAGGTTCTCCTTTGTAAAGTGATTGTCGCATTGCGTCAGCACACCTACATAGTAGTCGTTTCCGAAGTGCGACTTAAACTCGTCGGTCATTACCAGCATAGGGTCGTCCTCGATAAAATAATCGTCGAACGACGTTTCCTTTACCATGCGTTTCATTCCTACTACCGATAGGAACAGTACCAGTGCAAAGATGCCTAATGTTATCCAACGCATCTTTAGCAGTTGCTCGGCAAATCGCGCGAACAACTCGTTAATTTTTTCAATCTTCATGTTTATTATATTTTATGGTTCATTAAACTGCGATTCATCAATGCCCTCCATCCTGTAAACTCAAATGCAATGTAATCCTCAATGGCACTCTTAATTTCGTCCGACGTCAGTTGATGTTTGATAACCTCTGAAATAAAACTGAACATCCACACCATGTGTATATGATAGGTAAACGGTGTGTGGATAACGCTGAAATGAGGGTACTTACGTTTAAATTCGTTCATAAATGTTAGCACCAGTTGTGTACAAGCCTCGGTATACTCATCGATGTAATTCTCGAGCGATGAGCCCTGTGATTGGTAAAGTAGCAGTTTCAGTTCGTCGCGATGATTATTAATCAGTTTCATATAAGCTTGTACATGGTCGGTTAGCATGTCGTCGCCATCACCTTGAGCATACCGTACAAACTGGTCCTGATCGTTCACATTGTGGTGTTCGTGCATCATACGTTCCAGCTCTGCTAAGAGTGGTGCTACGATATGCCGGAACAGTTCGTCCTTACCTTTAAAGTAATTATAAATGTTGCTTACCCCAATGCCTGCACCTGCAGCAATGTCGCGCATAGAGGTCTTAGCATAGCCTTTGGCCAGAAACACCTGTTTGGCCACCTCTACAATCTGATCGCGTGTATAATCCTTTTTTATCTGCATAACTTACCAATACTTAAAAACGAACAATGTTCCATTTTGTTCACAAAAAAAAGAAGACCCGCACTGCTGCAGGTCTTCTCCGACGTATTTAACTCTTTCTTGTAACAACTGTACCTTATCATGATTTATTCAATTTTCTGGGTGCAAAGTTACGGTGTTTTTTTGAAAGCTACAATACCTAAAACTTATTATTTTTCAAAACTGTGGAAGAAACAAGGATTTCCCTGCACAGTGAGGACTGGGCCCTCTACCTGTTGTGTCTTGGGGTCGTAAGTGTAGAAACCATTAGCCTTGGTGTTGGCGCTACCAAATACCACAAGTCCCTTATGCAAACCAATGGCCATGGTGTGAGGATTGCTAATCTCCAGACCATCAATAACCTTGATGCTTTTCGTTTTCAGGTCGATAACAACGGGCATGTTGGTCATGCTCAGGTAGGGATTCGACATGGCGTTGGGGTCGAGAGCGTTTGAGTTGGCATAAGCATAGAGTTTGCCACTGCCACCATAGCACACAGCGGCGAGAAAGTCGGCATACTTCGTAGAAAGTCCCTCTATCTCAGTCTGGTCAAAGGCTATTGAGTAGTTGGGGTCGATATCCGTCTGTCCTTTTTTTATGCGAACGATACCGCTGCGGAAGCCCGGGATATAACCGAACGAGCCGATGCAGTTCACATAGATATCCTCGTTCTCATCCATGAAAATGGAGTTTGGCTCAATAGGACGGGTGGCAAAACAGAAACCAAGCGATTCGTTGACGATATGCTTCTCCAACTGATCAGTCTGAGTATTGATCATTGCCAGTTCGATGGTGTTCTTCTCAGGCATCCACTGGGCATTCATCTGGTTCAGACCCACAAAGAGTTTGCCGTCGCGAATCAGCATGGCACCTGGTGACACGTTGGTATTGGGTTGGCTTAGTGCGTTAAGGTCGATATCGGCAATCTTTGTCATCGTGGTTGGGTTGAATGCCATCACGATGCCAAGTCCTTGCATACTGACATAGGCCTTTTCGCTACTCAGTTCAACGATATTGGCAGCAGCAGAACCAGCAGGAATTGACAGCGCCCCCATCTTGATCCAATTGCCCTTGGCATCGAGATTATAACGGATTATTTCTGCTTTCGAGTTGCCCATATAATCGGGGAAGGTATAGATATTGCCCGAGGGGGCAACGATAGGTGTGGCACCAAAACCAAATGGAATGGCGTTGTGGTTGTCGTAATCGCCTGGGGTCATCTCCGCAAGGGTCTGCATATAAGCACTACCGCTACTACCATCGGGGTTGGTGATACTGGTGGCAAACATCACGCCAGTGAAGTTGCCCTCGTTGTTGTTGTCCTGACTTGAGTTTGAATTGTCGTTGCTGCATGCGCAGGTGAGCGCCATCATGACAGCCAACATGAAATTAATTTTTTTCATCTTTTTGATTAATACTTGATTAGAGATTATTATTTGTATACATATCTTATTTTAAAGCCGATGTATCTACCAGGCAAGGGACGGTTGAACTCTGATACCACATGTCGATCGGTCAGATTCTTAGCCCTCAGTGTAAATGTCAGTCGATTGTTCATGAAGCTGTGTTCCAAGGCCGCATCGATGGTAAATGAGGTAGGGATTTTACGTTCCTGATACTTGCTCACTTCAAAGTCATAAAAATACTCATGGACATAGGCTGCATCAAGTAGCAAACGTGTGTTCTGCTCTTTACCGCCAAACAGGTTTTCTTTGTGCACCTCGGCACCAAAGTTACCCATCAGGTAAGGAACGTTAGGTATGCGAAGGTCCTTAGTGGGGTTGGGTACCTGTGTGCCAGGTGTAAAATTTCGCACATCGCGCAGGTCCTGCCAGGTACCATTGGCATAGAGGTAAAGCAACTTGGTAACGTCGCCTTTCAGTTCAAGTTCTACGCCCTTTGTACGCACCGTTCCAAAATTACGATAGCGAGCCATGGTAGGTATTATATCGGGGGTAAAGCGTATCATATCCTCCAGTTCGTTAAAGTAACCTGTAAGTTCCATCTCCAGCAGACCGCCATCACTTTTCACGTGTCGATACATCAGCCCTAGATTCACACCCTTGGTACGCTCGGGCTTAAGTGCGGGCGAAGCTAAGATACTGAATCCGTTACCAATGAGTTCCTCGGTGGTTGGTATGCGCACCTCGGAGTTGAACGAGGCTTTAACCATCCAATCGCGTGCAAATTTATAACGCATAGCATCGTTAAAACCTAAATAGTTCTTCGAAATGTCAACTGGTTCAGGCTCGCTTACGCTATATACATCAATACTACGAGATGAAGACGAGAAGTGATAGTCCTTTAACGTGAATGCATTCTGGAACTTACCGTCAAATAGAGTCAGATCGTAAGAGAAACCGATGGTTGCAGTATTCATTTTACTGGGGAAATTGGCTCTGAATCCCATAGCCTTATCCATTAACGAATCGTTGGGGTGCATCGAACTGTGATCGGCATACACGTTCAGATTCAACGAGTGGTGCATATCTATTGTATAGCCCAGGTTCAGTTTGCAAGTTAACTCGTTGGTACGCGTGCGTCCATCACTGGGATAGGTATTCTGTTCGCCACCATAAACCGATGTGGGTGGCATCTGGTTTCCATCCCAGTCATAGCGGTGCATGGCCTTGTCGCACATGCCCGAATAGCCTAATACATAGCCAGCATCCAAGTCAAAATCCAATCCATCCAGAAAAAAGTCATTCTTCTTCAGTTTTAGCGCACTTACATAGTTGGTTGAGTAGTTATAGGCCTCACGAATATCGATATCGATGCCCTGTATTTCCTGCTTGGTATGCATACCTATCAACTCCAGCTTAATCTCATCGAACCACCATTTCGTGGCTTTGATCGAACCACCATAGATACCTTTGTTAAACTGATCGTGATTGCGCTCCACCCAGCGACCGTCAATATGGTCTAATCGCATCTTGTAATTGTTCTTGGCAAACGAGTAGGTTCCACCTAAGCCAAACTGCAAACCACTCTTACTATCGGTACGCTTGAACACCCCCGATAATTGGTGCGTATTAAACGAGCCAATCTCATAGGAGAAGTCAAGGTATAGCGGTGGGTATTCTTTCGTCACCACGTTAACAGCACCACCTAATGCCGAACCACCAAAACGATAGGGTACCAAGCCTTTATATACCTCGATACGCTCAATCATATCGGTTGGAACATCGTTCAGAGCCACAAAGTTACTAAGTTGCGACATAGGAGCTTCGTCGATATACATGCCGATGCGCTTGCCCTCCAAGCCGCGTACTGAGATACGTGATGCGCTACCAAGTCCACCTGTATTACGTACAGTTACACCCACTGTACGCGATAGTACATCGTTAATATTATTGGCTGTACCCTGTAGCTGACGTTGTCCGATGACGGTTACAGGCATACCCGACTCCTTGATTTTTCTGATTCTACTGCGTCCCATTACCTGTACTTCGCGTAGTCGTACAGTGTCCTTTCTGGTCATCGTGCTGTCAATAGGTTCAGCTGCAACAAATGTGCTACACAGACCTAAAACGATCCCAACTAAACATCTTTTTACCATTTTAATTTTTTGTTTATGTAATAAATGATTAATAACTCTGGTGTGTTGCCATCAGATTCCGGGGTGCAAAGGTACGGCGAAAATAATAAGTGCGCAATACCTAAAAACAAGTGTTTTAAGCATCGCGCACCTTTCGGTGTTCAATAAAAAGAACTAATATAAAATAGGTATTGGTGTATCCTTAAGCATACGAATGCATGCCGCCTAAGAAGTAGTTTACACCAAAGTAAGTCATGAGGATGGTGAGGAATGCCAGAACCATATACACGTTGTGATTAAGTTTGATGCTACGATGGGCGGGGATGCCGTAAATCATCAGGGTGATGAGTGCCCAGGTTTCCTTGGGGTCCCACGACCAGTAGTTACCCCACGAGATGTTGGCCCAGATGGCACCGATAAAGATACCAAAGCCCAGGAAGGTGAGTGCCGGGTAGAGCATCATCTGCGATAGGTGCTGCATGCCTTGGCGATGCTTGGCAGAAATAATACCCACCAGACTGCTGAGGCAGGCAAACAACAACAGGGTGTAAGCCAGCATGATAGTTGCAATATGGATGGGTAGCAGGCGCGAGTTGAGTACAGGCATGGGGTGGTTCTCAGGCGAGTACTTATTCAGGAAGTGATACATCAGGAATAAGAAGCATGCCGCGATGCCAGCTGCAAAGATATTCAGTTGTCGGCGATGATTACGCAGCAAGGCAAGCTGTTCGCGGAACCTGCCCTTAGGATCGATGAGTATCCAGATGAGCGATACAAACAGCAAGGCGTAACCACAGTAGGTTACGGGGATGCCCCATGGATCGTAATTCAGCGACAGGATACTACCCTGCATATCTGCATCGTAGTCCATCTGATACAGGCGGATATTCCTATAACTGGCAATCTGATTCATTGAGATGGTAAAGGGCTTGCCATCGATGGTAACCTGCGAGATATAGTCGGATGGCATCTCTGTCCCCTCATAGAACTTTACGTCAAAATGCTCCAGACAGATGTTGAAAGGCAACTGGTGGAGGTGCATGTCGCGTGTTAGGAATGTGTTGGTGGCTACGCCCTGACGTAAAGGTACTACACCTCTTACGGCGGTGAGATGCGTGAGCAGGGCACCTGCCAGGATAACTACAAACGACAGGTGTAGCACCATTACCGATGGACGTCGCACCTTGCGCTTGATGAGCCAGAATATGCTGACGGCTACTAACAAAGCCCATAAGGCCGAGAACCACCAGGCACCATAGATATTGTTGGATACATACTCTGTACCCTGATATTTCTCAAAAACCGTGGCGGCTGCCAGTACAGCAACCACCACGATGTATAGAATGATTATACTTCGCTTCATATATAATAAACGTAAGCAGCGGGCAAATTATTATATAGACTCGATGAATTTTATTACAGCATCTCTATCGGCCTTAGGCAGATGATAGAATTTCTCTGTTGGTCCGTAAGCATCCGACTGCTTTGAATAACCATGCCACATGATAGCCTCAAGTACACTGCGGGCACGGCAGTCGTGCAGACGATCGTTAGCACCTGTAAGCAACTGCGACAGTCCGCGGCCCCACAATGGTGTGGTGCGGCACCAGCCTGTGCGGATGTCGTTCTTCATCATCAGGCGATGCTGAACCATATCGGTGTAAGGCCAGATGGTCTGGTTAGGATAGCGGGGCAACATTTTGTTGGCATCCTTACCAATGCTCTTGGCATAAGCCTTGATGCTGGCATCTACCCACATGTCATCGTTGCCGGTCTTCCACGATGGACGATGGCAGCGGGCACAACCAATCTGCGAGAACAGATCCTTACCGCGCTGTACGTCGGCATCGTTCAGGTTGCGGGCTGCAGGCACAGCCAGAGCACGATGCCATACCATAAACTGATAGTACTGCTTGTCGCTCATCTCTTCCTTGCCATTGTAAGGCGCACCGTTAAACAGGTACTTGTCGAAGGTCTCCTTCTTGGCAATCGACGAGCAACTCAGAATCTCGTTTACACGAGCAGCAATACCTTCGTCGGTACCATCGGCATAGTAGGGGTGCAGAATGCTGAGTGGCGATTCGCCGTGTTCTTTGATATAGCTGATAACCTCCTTATCCTCGCTCTGTGCCTTGGCCCATGCGGGGGTGGTGTAAAGGAAGTGACGGTCGCTACGTGTTACGTTGGTGATATTCCAGATAGCGTTAGAACCTGCACCATCCTGCAGCGAACCACGAGTCATGGCATAGGTGAAGCGCTTAATCGGACCATGATTGCCACGGAATGTACCCAGATCGTTATAAGCAGCCGAATAGTAGGCTGATGACTTGAAGGTGCCTGCCTCCTGATCCCACATGGCGGGATTCATGGTGGCATGCTTTGACTCGGCCAACCATTGTGCCTCGATATCCTCATCGCTGATGGCGTCGAGCAGGCCTGTACCATAAACACCGATGGTAGATTCCAGGCGTACCTCGTAGTTGGTAGGCAGTGGGTTGGTGTTGAAGGCGGTCTGAGGGATGGTCACCTCTGGATAGATGAGGGCGTACTCCTCGCCATCCTCAAACTGCATGGGCAGTCCGCTCTCCATGGCTGTTACGTTCTTCCAATCGATAGTAATCTGGCTCTCGTCGATAGGTGCCTTAAAGGGCGACATGGCCTGTGTCTGAGGCATACCTGTTACCTCGGTGATGTAGCCGTTGGTATCAGGATGATAAATCACCAGCAGATAGCCGTTGCCAATCTGGTTGGCGCGATATTCTGTCTGACGCTTGCCGTGACCATAGCTGGGGTGGCAGGCGATACACGAGTTACGAACCCATGCAGGACCTAAGCCTTTACGGGGTTCCTGCTCAAAGGTGTAGAGCTTCTCGAAGAAACCTTCGCCAGTATTAAAGTCGTCCTCCATGCCAGCAGCAATGGCTGCAGGTGTGATGGCAGAATAGCTGGCTTTCTCGGTGGTTCCTAACTCGCCGCCGGGATACCATTCCTCAGCAGTAAAATTACCAGTAGCTTTTCCGAATGCTTGTTCTTCAGGTGTCAGTGGTCCTAAATCAGCAAATTCGTTATT
>JAEEGG010006914.1_pt1 | contig 26438 bp, 23 predicted proteins | sample 9134161 | NCBI WGS metagenome assembly JAEEGG01 (sample SAMN16246543, study PRJNA631951) | gut metagenome | biome: gut microbiome; feature: rumen; material: CR-attached | host: Bos | place: Iran: Karaj | collected 2018-10 | reverse complement strand
TACTGCTTCGCCAATACGGCTCTCGCCGACATCCCTGCCGGTCTTCACGACTGCTCAATGGGTGAACATATATTCGAAGGAACGCCCATGACCAGCATCACCATGCCGGCCGGCATGACGACGGTACCCAACTATATGTTTGGCGGTTGCAGCAGCCTCACAACCGTTAATCTCAATGATGTAACTACCGTGGGGAACTTCGCGTTCACAAGTTGCACCCTCATCAGTTCGGTTTCCGCCCCCAATGTGGTTACTGTGAACCAGGATGCATTCTATCGCAATTACGCCCTTGTGTCCATAGAACTTCCTTCCGTGGTAACAGTCAAGAGTGATGCATTCCGTGAATGCTCGCATCTTGAGACGGTTGATCTGGGTTCGCACATCACCACCCTCGGCCAGGACTGCTTCCACGACATCCAGACGATGCAGGCTATCTATATCCGCAACGGTGCGGCCATTGTGTCTTTGGCAACGCGCTTCACCAATTACCCTGCACATCCCAAGCCTTTGATTTATGTGCCACAGGCGCTTCTGGATTCGTATAAGGGCAATGCCGCATGGAGCCAGTACAAGGATTATTTCCGAGGCCTGAGCATACCCGTGACCATGTCTCCCATTACTTCCATGCAGTATGGCGACGGGAGCACCCCGTATTACAGCATCGCGGGTGCAATCAACGCCCTCTGCGAGAACGGCGGAACGCTTACCCTGCTGGAAGACAACCCTGGAGAATTGACGTTCTACGGAGCACAGGATGGGGTTTTCGATATGAACGGGCACTCGGTGAACAGGGTATTCTGGATGCAGAACACATCGGGAAGCATAACAATCCGTAACGGCACGTTTACCCAGACGAGTGACTGCTTTGACGGCAAGACGGGCTTCAACGACGGTTATGGCGGAACTGTAATCCTGGAGAATATGACTGTGAACGGAACCCTGTGGACCGACAGTCACCCGTTTGTAATTCGCAGTGGTGACTATAAGCAGATCAACAATATGAAAAAGGACGACGTCACTTCCGTTGGTTCCGGTACCGTAACCATCGAAGGTGGCCGTTTCAAGACCTTCTACAATAAGAGTCAAAGTGGCTGGTCTTACGGCGATTACTACATCTCCGGCGGCAAATTCGCCTTCAACCCCACCACCGCCACCAACGTAACAATCGTGAGCGGTTACCACGTAGAGACTAACCCCGATTCCGACAGTTCGACCTACCCGTACCGCGTTGTTGCGAATTAGCCAGGGGGTTTACACGTCGGAGAGGCCGTGGTCGCGGAGGCGGCCGCGGAGCATGGCGATGACGTCTTTTTTGGTGTCGATGGAGTCGCGGAGGTCGGAAATCTGCTGGTTCAGGCCCTCGATTTCCTGATTCAGTTTGGCGATGCGCTCTTCGTAGGCGTCGATGATTTCCTGGCGCTTGCGGCCATAATCGGCCTGGGCCTCCTGGAGAGTATGTACGTCCTCGGAGATGCGATACCCGAGAACAAGTTCAGACGGCGACACGTTGTTCAGGGCGGCGAATTTCTCCACGTTTTCGTTGAGAAGCCGTGTTTTTCCTTTTTCCATGCTTATGTAAGAGGCCCTCGATATGCCGAGCTTTTCTGCCATCTCCTTCTGGGAGATCTTTTTCTCCTGACGGATCCTGCTGATGTTGTCCCTGAGTTCTTTTTCCATGTTCGTTTTCCTTTACAACCGGGACAAAAGTATGTAAAGGAATTTCGGAAACGCGTATAAGAAATCTTTACATTGTAAAGAAAAAATTTACATTATTAAAAAACACATACAAAAAGACATAAAAAACATAAATTTCTGCACTCCGGTGTAAAGAAACCCTTGACATTTTAGCGCACGGTGTATAGCTTTGCCGAAAACCGTTTGTGTTATGAAAACCGTAGAAAAAGCGTACAAGTCCCTTTGGAAGCTCATCGACAAAGAGCAGATCCACCTCCACACCTTAGATTTCACCTCCGTATGCGAGCGCCTTCACGCGAACGAGGCGCAGTTTAACGCCCTTCTCGAAGAAGAACTCGGCTACAACGGAGCCGAACTCCTTCTCGCCCTGCGCCAGCGGCACTTGCGCAGCTAGAACAGGCTGGGTTCGAGTTCCTTCACGTGGAAGCTTTTGCGGTGCCAGGGGGTATAGCCGAAGCGTCGGATGGCTTCGATGTGCTCGGCGGTGGGGTAGCCCATGTTGCGGTCCCAGCCGTACTGAGGATAGTCGGCGGAGATGCGGCGCATGAACTCGTCACGATGGGTTTTAGCAAGCACTGAGGCGGCCGCGATGGAGGCGTAGGTGGCGTCACCGTGAACTACCGTTTGGTAGTCCTTGAAGCCATATCCCTGGAAGGGGCGGAACTTGTTGCCATCGACCAGTAAAAATGCCGGTGCTGGATTCAGGCGGGCCACTGCGCGTTGCATGCCGGTGACGCTGGCCCAGAGGATGTTGAGGCGGTCGATGTCATCGACACTAACCTCCTCCACCGCCCAGGCTATGGCTTCGCGCTCGATTATCGGCCTAAGCTCTTCCCGGGCCTTTTCGGTCATTTGTTTGGAGTCGTTCAGAAGGGGATGGAAGAAATCTTCCGGAAGTATCACCGCGGCGGCGAAAACCGGGCCCGCAAGGGGGCCTCTGCCGGCCTCGTCACAGCCCGCTTCGAGGCGTCCGGATTCCAAATATGGTTTTAGTTGCGGCTTCACGCTCGCAAAGATAGGAAAAATAAATAAAAATCGTTACCTTTGCACCCTTCGCGCAAAGAACGATAAAATTTAAACTATACCAATGAAAACTTACAGCACAAAAAACATCCGCAACGTCGTCCTCATCGGCGCATCGCGCAGCGGTAAAACCACCCTTTCCGAAGCTATGCTCTTCGAAGGCAAGGTGATCGACCGCCGCGGCTCCGTGGAAGACAAGAACACTGTCTCCGACAACACCGAGTTCGAGCAGACCAACCAGAAGTCCATCAACGCCACTCCGCTTTACGCAGAGTTCGAAGGCAACAAAATCAACTTCATCGACGCTCCCGGTTCCGACGATTTCTCCGGCGGCGCCCTTTCCGCTTTCAAGGTGGTGGAGGCAGCCGTGATGGTGATGAACGGCACCGCAGGCATCGAGGTTGGCACCTCCCTTTTCGCCAGGTATGCCGACCAGTACAATGTTCCCATGCTCATCGCCGTGAACCAGATGGATCACGACAAGGCGAACTGGGACGGCGTGAAGGCCGCACTCAAGGAAGAATTCGGCAGCAAGGCCATCCTCTGCCAGTTCCCCGTGAACCCCGGTCCCGGCCTGGAAGGCTTTGTGGATGTTGTGAATATGAAGTTCTACAACCGCAAGAACGAAGAGCAGGACATCCCCGCCGCTTATGCCGATGAGGCCGAAGAACTCCGCGCAGAACTCATGGAGAAAGCTGCAGAAGGTTCCGACGAACTGATGGAGAAATTCTTCGACACCATGGAACTTTCCGACGACGAACTGAAGGAAGGTCTCCGTCTGGCAATGCTCAAGGGCGATGCAGTTCCCGTGTTCTGCGTTGCAGCAAAGGAAAACATCGGCGTAAGGCGCCTTATGGACGCCATTGTGCACATCGTCCCTTCACCCGAAGGCCGCAAGGAGAAGACTCTGGACGGCGGCGAACTGGTTTGCAACCCTGCAGGTCCCGTTGCCCTGTTCATCTTCAAGACCAGCGTGGAGCAGCACCTCGGTGATGTTTCCTATTTCAAGGTGATGAGCGGTACCCTCAACGAGGGCGCAGATCTCGTGAACCCTGAAACCGGCAACGCAGAGCGTCTTAGCGCAATCTATGCGGTTGCAGGCGCAAAGAAGGAGAAAGTCGCCTCCATCAGCGCGGGTGACATCGGTTGCGTCATGAAACTCAAGGCCGGCAAGACGGACGTTACCCTTGCCCAGGCCGGTGTGGACGCCATCCAGCACATGGTATTCCCGGACTTCAAGTACCGCACAGCCATCAAGGCCGTGGACAAGAACGACGAGGCCAAGGTTGGCGACGCCCTCAACAAGATTGCGGCCCAGGATCCCACCATCAACGTGGAATACTCCAAGGAACTCCGCCAGACCATCCTTTCCGGTATGGGCGAGCAGCACATCAACTATGTGAAGTGGAGAGTAACCAACGAGTTCAAGCAGAATGTTGAACTCTACGCTCCCAAGGTTCCTTACCGCGAGACCATCACCAAGATCGCAACGGCCCAGTACCGTCACAAGAAGCAGTCCGGCGGCGCCGGTCAGTTCGGTGAGGTTCACCTGCTGGTTTGCCCTTACGTTGAAGGTCAGGAAGCCCCCAAGAACTTCAAGATCGACGGCAAGGACGTCGTGTTCAACTTCAAGAGCCAGGACATCACCGACCTCGAGTGGGGTGGCAAGCTGGAGTTCTACAACTGCGTTGTTGGCGGCTCCATCGACCTTTCCTTCATGCCGGCTATCCTCAAGGGTATCAAGAGCAAGATGGAGGAAGGCCCTCTTACCGGTTCCTACGCACGTGACATCCGCGTGTATGTTTACGATGGTAAAATGCACCCGGTGGACTCCAAGGAAATCGCCTTCATCATCGCCGGTCGTAACGCCTTCAAGGAGGCATTCCGCCAGGCTGGTCCGAAGATCCTCGAGCCCATCTACAATGTGGACATCATCACTCCCAACGAGTATGTGGGTCCTTGCATGAGCGACCTCAACACCCGTCGCGGCATGATCATGAACCAGGATATGGACAAGGGCTTCACCGTGCTGCACGCCCGCGTGCCGCTGGCAGAGCTCTATCGCTATTCCACTATCCTGAGCTCCCTCACCGCAGGTAGCGCAACCTTCTCGATGAAGTTCGCGGAGTACGTTCAGGTTCCCGCCGACGTACAGACCAAGCTTCTCGCCGAATACGCTGCCCAGGAGCAGGAGGAAGACTAATCCTTCACGGGTTTTGCCCAAAAAGGGCAGGAGCCGGATGCGGCCCCTGCCCTTATTTTTGCGTGTTGTGCCAGGAGCTATTGCTTTTTCCGGGCGAAGAAGGCCGAGCCCAGAAGCAGGAGCAGCAGCAGGATGGAGCAGGCGAGGGAGACCGAAGCGCCGGTGGGGTAGCTGGTGGGGGCGAAGCGCATCACCAGTTCGTGCTCACCGGAAGGGAGCATGGCGGCGCGGAGGGTCCAGTCGGCACGGATAAGGCCGATGGGAGAGCCGTCCACGGATGCCTGCCAGCCGTTGGGGTAGTAGATTTCGCTGAAAACGGCCAGGCGGTTCACCTGGGCGCTGTAGCGGTAGCGCAGTTCGTTGGGGGTGTAGGAGACGAGGGTGATGGTGTCGTTATCGCCAATTCCTTCCGGGATGGTGGCCATGTCGCGGCGCAGGCCTTCGGTGAAGTCGGCCCCAATAACCGCAATGCTGTCGAGGCTAGTGCTGCCAAGAAGGGCGATTTCATCGGCAGGGGTATCCGCAAGGGTTATTCCGCGTACAAACCAGGCGTTGCCGAGGGCGGCAGGGTTCACAAGGGGCGGGTAGTCATCGGCCAGAATCACATATCGGGTATTCAGGGCGTTCAGGATGGGCGTTCCGGAGGCCATATAGCCTTCGATGTCGTCCAGGGAGCCGGCGCTCTGGAGCTGGCCGTAAATGCCGTTGATTTCGCCGGTGAGGTAATGGTCGATGAGGTCCTGATAGCGCTGGAGTTTGGCGGGAGAATAGCCGCCGATGCTTTTATGCCGATACGACGGGACCGAGGAGTTGAACACGTTCACGCTGAGGTCCAGGACGCGGTATGACGGGTCCTCATCGGCACAGATAAGTTTATCCACAGGCCTTTCTGCGAAGACTTTGTTGAAGTCGCGGGGAGTGGTGAAGTGGTCGGCGTTCAAATACCTTTTGCCAACTGTGAACAGGTTCACGGCAAGAAGCAGGCAGATGCCGGCGGCGGCAATGTGCATGCGCCCGGCCCCGGCGAAGGCCTTGGCGTGCTGCGTCTGGCCCTTGGGCATGGTGGCCCACCAGAGGAGGGCGGCCGAGCCCAGGATAAGCGCCAGGGAGCCGAAGGCATCGGCCCGAAGGAGTGCCCTGCGGTCGGCAATCAGCGCGTACACAAGGGCATCCTGATATCCGGCGTCCGAAGCGCTTTCGAAGCTGCCGGCGATGCCCGGGAACAGCCAGCCCAGAAGGCAGAAACCGCCGGTGATGGCCGTGGAAATAAGGAGCCCTTTGCGAAGGCGTTTGGTGTCTACATCGCCCTTCACGATTGCATCAAGGGCAAGGATTCCCATGAGGGGTACGGAAAGCTGCAGCACAACAAGAGCCATGGACACTGTGCGGAACTTGTTGTACAGGGGCAACACATTGAAGCACAGCTTGGTAAAGGCAAGAAAATGGTTTCCCAGAGCCATAAAAACTGCCACAACGGTTGCGGCTACAAGCCACCACTTTTCTTTGCGCCTGCACACGCACAGGCCCAGCACGAACAGGAATATGCTTATTGCGCCGATATACATGGGCCCGGCGGTGAATGGCTGGGGCCCCCAGTACATGGGCAGAGCCTTGGCAATTTCACGGGTGTTCTGCCCGCTACGGCGCAGCAGTTTTATGGTTTCCGATTTTGCAGGGTTAACAGCCTGGGACGATGAGCCGCCGTTCCAGTTGGCAATCATCAGGTTGGGCAGCTCCTGCCAACCGTAGCTCCAGGATGTGGCGTAGGCGATGTCCAGGCCCGATGTTTTGCCGCCGTCATCGGCCTTGAGTTCACTGCCGCCGCGCATGGTGTTGGGGGTGTATTTTGCGATGGGCAGGAGTTTGTTCGCATTGGTTGCCGCGCCCGCAAGACCGAGCACCAGCAGCAGGGCCGATGTGAGCCAGAATGCTTTCATGCGGTTGGGGGCCGGATTGTCATTTCGAGCGCCCTCTTTGTCATTTCGAGCTTGCCGAGAAATCTCCACGACAATGTCGATAAACAACACCAATGCGTAAAGCAGAATCATCCCCGCCAGATAATACGTGATTTGCTGGTGATTCGCCTTCACTTCCATGCTCACCGCAAGACCGAACAGGGCCGATGCGAGCAGCGCCAGGGCCTTTTTGCCCTTGAAGGCGCTGCGGTATGCCCACACCAGTGCTGCCAGCACCCACGGCATGAAGGCGATTGCCTGCATCTTGGTGTTGTGGCCTACCTGTATAATCTGGAAGTTATATGAGCAGAAGGCTACCGCTATGGCGCCACCCACCGCCAGAGGCCAGCTCACCCTAAAGGCAAGAAACATGAGGAACGCGCCAAGCAGCGCCACAAACAGATACGTTGCGGGGCGCTTTCCCAGAAGCAAAAAGTCGTACAGAGGCTGCGTGAGGTCTCCTTTCTTCTGGGGCGCGATTGCCGTGGTGGGCATGCCGCCGAACATGGAGTCGCTCCAGAGGGCCGGATCTTCCGGGTGCTGCTTGTTCCACTCGTGCATCTCCTGAGCCATTCCCACATAGCCGGAAATGTCGCTCTGGTTCACGATTTTCCCCGTGAGCACCTGGGGCACGAAAGCGTAACTGAGAATAAGGAAAAACGCCACGATACCCGCGGCTATGCCAATGTTTTTGAGTAGTTTCTTGTCCATAGACTACAAATGTAGTCAATTATTTTGTATCTTCGCGGGGCAAGTCAAGGTTTTGGAAATGGAAGTACGCGCAAAAAAAGCCCTCGGGCAACATTTTTTAACGGATCAGAGGATCGCGAAGGCTATCGTGGACGCCTTGGAGTACAAGGGCCCGGTGCTGGAAGTGGGCCCCGGGATGGGCGTGCTTACCCAGTATCTGCTTCAGCGGAGCGACATCGACCTGAAACTTGTGGAAATCGACGGCGAATCGGTGGATTATCTCCTTGCGCATTTCCCCGGTATGCAGGGAAGGCTCCTTCAGGCCGATTTCCTCACGCTCCCTCTCCAGCGCATCTTCCCGGAAAGCTTCGGCATCATCGGCAACTTTCCTTATAATATATCCTCGCAGATATTCTTCAAGATCCTGGACCACAAGGACAGCGTCCCGGAAGTGGTGTGCATGATCCAGAAAGAGGTGGCGGAGCGGCTGGCGGAAAAGCCGGGCAGCAAAACCTACGGCATCCTTTCAGTGCTGCTGCAGGCGTGGTACGACATCGAATATCTCTTTTCCGTGGGCTCCGGCTGCTTTGCGCCTCCGCCCAAAGTGGAAAGCGCCGTTATTCGCCTACGCCGCAATGGACGCACCTCCCTGGGCTGCGATGAAAAACTGTTCAAGAGCGTGGTGAAAACCGCCTTCGGGCAGCGCCGAAAGATGATGCGGAACCCGTTGAGGCCCCTTGCCGCCGCCAAAGCCGTCCGCGAAGGATGGTCTGACGAGCAGCTTTCTGAGTTCCTTGCCCAGCCCGTCTTTGCCCTCCGCCCCGAGGTCCTGTCCGTAGAAGACTTTGCCGCCCTAACCCTTCTTCTGACGTAACACCGAGCCGATATTTTTGCTATCTTTGCGGCCCAAAAAAACAAATTGACTCATGCAAGGTTTTTGGACAGTGCTTATGCTCATCTGTTCCAACGTGTTCATGACATTCGCATGGTACGGACACTTGAAACTCAGTGAGATGAAAATCTCCACCGGATGGCCCCTCATCCTGGTGATACTTTTTTCATGGGGAATCGCATTCTTCGAGTACTGCCTCACAGTACCTGCCAACCGCATCGGCTTCAGTGGCAACGGCGGCCCGTTCAACCTGATGCAACTGAAAGTTATTCAGGAGGTTATCTCCCTCACTGTGTTCACTCTTATTGTGATGTTCGTGTTCAAGGGCCAGGCCATCCAGTGGAATCACCTGGTGGCCTTCGTGTGCATGATTCTCGCCGTGTTCTTCGTGTTCCTGAAATAAACGCCTTGCGCACTCTTGGCATGGCGGCGCATGAAACACATGAAAAGGGCGTTTCGTGTGTTTCGCGAAAAATTCGTATCTTGTGAACTCAAACGAAACCGATATGGAAAAGCTCATACTCAAAGGATGCGGAACCGCGATGTTCACCCCGTTCAAGGGCGGGAAAGTGGATTACGAATGCATGGCTGCCCTCACCAGGCGCCAGGTGGAAGCCGGAATGGATTTTCTGGTGCCGCTTGGAACTACCGGTGAAACTCCCTGTCTCAGCGCGGAAGAAAAGCTAAAGGTATTCCGCACCGTAAAGGAAAACGCGGGCGGCGTTCCCGTAGTTGTGGGTGTGGGCACAAATTCGGTGGACGGAACGCTCGGGAATATCGACCTTCTCCATGAGGCCGATGCCTTCCTGGTGGTGGCACCGTACTACAACAAACCTCCGCAGAGGGGCCTGTACGAGTATTTCAAGCTCGTCGCATCCCATACGCCCAAACCCGTAATCCTGTACAACGTGCCTGGCCGCACCGGATGTAATATCGAGGCCGATACCACCCTGAAGCTCGCCCACGATGTGCCGAACATCATCGCCGTCAAGGAGGCGTCCGGGAATATCGCGCAGGCATCGGCAATACTGGAAGGAAAACCGGAGGGGTTCGAGTTGCTGAGCGGCAATGACGACGACACCCTCACCCTCATGAAAAAAGGCGCGGCAGGCGTTATTTCCGTTGCATCTAACGTGTGTCCGGAGGAGATGGTCCGCTTCACCCATGCCGCCCTCGAAGGCAATTGGGCCGATGCCGAAGTCTGGGATGCCAAACTCCACGCCCTGTTCAAGAACCTCTTCGTGGAGCCGAACCCCATCCCCGGAAAGGCCGCGATGGCGCTGCTGGGGCTTATGGAGAACAGCCTGCGCCTGCCGCTGGTGAAAGCCCTCCCCGAAACCGAAGAATTAATGGCAAAAACACTCAAGCAGATATGATAACCATCACGCGCAAACAAGTAGAGTCCGTTCTGAACGCCCTGGAAAAGGGTAAAGTCCGCGTAGCCTATAAGGAAAACGGCGAGTGGAAAGTGAACATGGAGATCAAGGAAATCATCCTTGAAGGCTTCCGCCTCGGCCACATCGTCGAGATGTCCCAGGGACAGTTCCCTTTCTTCGACAAGGACACCTTCCCGGTGCGCAAGTTCACAAAAGAAGACGGCGTTCGCATCGTCCCCGGCGGCAGTGCTGTGAGGCGCGGCGCATACATGGCACCCGGCTCCATCATCATGCCCCCGGCTTATGTGAACGTGGGCGCCTGGGTTGGCGAAGGAACGATGGTGGATAGCCACGTTACCATCGGCTCATGCGCACAGGTTGGCAATCATATCCACATTTCGGCATCGACACAGATCGGCGGCGTTCTGGAACCTGCCGGAGCTCTGCCTACGATTATCGAGGACAACGCATTCATCGGCGGAAACTGCGGTATCTATGAAGGCACGATCGTGCAGGAAGGGGCCGTGATCGCTTCTGGTGTGATTATTACTTCCTCCACGGCAATTTTCGACGCCACCACCGGCGAATTCATCCGCCGCAATGCCGACGGCCGCATAGTGGTGCCTCGCAACGCCGTTGTGGTGAGCGGCTCAAAGCCCATCGTACGCAACGGCAAACCGCTCGAGAGCGGCGTACATCTGTATTGTCCAGTGATTGTAAAGTATCGTGACGACAAAACCTCCGGCTCCGTGCGCCTGGAGGACATGCTGCGCTAAAGCAAATCGCTGAATTTATGCACTCCGGAGAGGCCCTCGGTCATGAGGGCTGCGACAACCGCGCCCCGGGCGAGGCACTCGCGGGAGAAGGCTTCGTGACTGAAGGTGAGTTTGTCCACCTCGCTCTGGAGCGTAACCGTGTGGATGCCGGGCACTTCGCCTTCGCGCACGGAAGTGATTTCCGGCTTCACGCCAAGGCCTTCCTCAATCATGTCGCCCAGCATGATGGCAGTTCCGGAAGGCGCATCCAGTTTGTGGATGTGGTGGATTTCCTCGATTGTGGGAACATAGCCGGCGCCCTTAAGCAGCCCGGATACGCGCGTTACGGCGGCGAACAGCGCATTCACGCCCAGCGAGAAATTGGACGTGTAGATGAGCGTTGTGCCGGCGTCTTCGAAAGCCTTGATAACCTGCGGCTCGATATCCTTCCATCCGGTTGTGCCCACGACGGCGGCCTTGAAGTGCCGGGCGATGAACTCATAGTTCGCGCGGAAAGCGTCCGGCCAGGTGAAATCGATGCATACGCACTCGCGGGCTACATCCTCTGGAACCGAGCAGATATCTTCACTGGCCATCACCAGCTCTACGGAGCGGCGCTTGAGTTCCGCCTCGATCATATGGCCCATGCGGCCGTATCCTGAAATGACTACCTTTATCATCTGGCGCTTAACGTATTGGTTTTCTGTTGTTTACAAGTTGAGGGGTGCAAATTATTTTGCACCCCTCAACAAGGATGTTACTGATTATCAAACACTTGGGTGGCAGAATCGAACATGCGCACATACTGCCCCACGGCGATTTCCATGTCGCGGATGAGGATGTATTCGTCCGGGCGGTGGGCGACTTTCACGGTGCCGGGGCCGCAGATGGACTTGTGGGCGAAGACGCCAAGGTGCGGGGCGTCGGTGCCGAAGGAAGCCGGGCCGATGTCGAAGCCTTCCAGCGTGTAGTAGCGTGCCGGAATGTCTCCGCCTCGGGCCACCACGTCAATCTGGGCCGATGCCGCCTGCTTCATGAACGCCTCAACGGCGGCGTCGGAAGCGAAGGTGGTGCGGAAATATAGTCGGCAGGAGAGCTCCGGGGAGAGGATATTCTGCGGATTGTCGCTATGCAGAAGGCCCACGTTCCAGGTGGTTTTGCCAAGCACCGGATCGTTGCCGAAATCCATCATGCGGAGGCTCTTCATGAAGTCCAGGAAAAGATCCACCGCGCTCACGCCATACTCCGGATAACCCGAATGGAAGGCCTTGCCGTGGAAGGTGAGGTCGTACGACTTGGTGCCCTTGCTGGCGCTTATCATCTTGTTCTCCGTGGGCTCGCCGATAATGAGGTACTGGCCCTTGAAGCCGGTTTTGGTGAACGCTTTCGCTCCCCAGGAGCCGGTTTCCTCGCCGGTGAGGATAAGCAGGCCGAAGCCGCTCTTTCCCGCCGCTTCCAGTTGTTTGCAGGCCGTGTACAGGCAGATAAGCTGGCCCTTGGCGTCGCATGAGCCGCGGCCAAGAACCCTGTCGGCCATAATTGTGGGAGGGATGTACGGCGGCACCGTGTCCATATGGGTGCAGAACACGACCTTGGGCTCGCCCCACTTAAGGAACAGGTTTCCCTCCGGAAGCCGCTCTTTTACAGGGGCCTCCAGAGTGTTGTACAGGAACTCCGCCATCGGAGCCTCCTGCCCCGAGGTGGAATCTATGGAGAGGATCTCCTTAAAGAGTTCAAGGTCTATCATTTTCCAAGCCAGCCGTTACGCAGCAGAACCTGTGCAATCTGCACCGCATTTGTTGCCGCGCCCTTGCGGATATTGTCCGATACGCACCACAGCACGAGGCCGTTCTCCACGGTGGGATCCCTGCGGATGCGGCCAACGAAAACCTCGTCCTTGCCCCAGGCGTCCAGCGGCATGGGGTACTCGCAGTTGGCCGGATCGTCCTTCACAATCACTCCGGGCATGCCGGCCATAAGGCGCCGAACCTCGTCCAGGGTAAAGGGCTTATGGAACTCAATGTTCACGCTCTCCGAATGCCCGCCCATTACGGGTACGCGCACGGTTGTGGCGCAAACGCCGATGGAAGGGTCGCGCAGGATCTTGCGCGTTTCGTTCAGCATCTTGGCCTCTTCCTTGGTGAAGCCGTCTTCCAGGAACGAGTCGATATGGGGAATCACGTTGAGGTCTATCCTGTGGGGGAAGTGCGAGCCCTGTGGGCCGCCTTCGCGCTCGCCAAGCAGATGGTTAACACCCTTCTGCCCGGCGCCGGTAACGCTCTGGTACGTGGAAACCACAATCCTCTTAATTCCGAAAGCCTTGTGCAGCGGGGCCAGCGGCAGCACCATCTGGATGGTGGAGCAGTTGGGGTTGGCGATGATGAAGCGGTCTTTCTCCAGCGCATCGGCATTGATCTCCGGCACCACCAGGGGAACTTCGGGGTCCATCCTCCAGCAGGAGGAATTGTCCACCACATAGCATCCCACGGCAGCAAAGCGGGGAGCCAGTTCCCTGGACACGGCGCCGCCGGCGCTGAATATCGCCAGCGCGGGCTTTTGGGCGATGGCGTCATCGGCACTCATCACCTCCCATTCGCGCCCCGCGAACTGTACCTTCTTTCCCCATGAACGCGACGAGGCTACGGGCAGAAGTTCGCTCACGGGAAAATTCCTTTCCTGAAGCACTTCCAGCATCTTGGAGCCCACAAGACCGGTGGCTCCCACAACTGCGACTTTCATATTGTTACTCTTTTGAGGGTGCAAGGGCAATCTGCAGCTCTTCCAGCTGCGATGCGTCGATTTCGGAAGGACTGTCGATCATTACGTCGCGACCCTGATTGTTCTTCGGGAAGGCGATGTAGTCGCGGATGGTGTCCTGACCGCCCATGAGGGCGCACACGCGGTCGAATCCGAAGGCCAGGCCGCCGTGAGGCGGAGCTCCGAATCGGAACGCGTTGATGATGAAGCCGAACTTGTATTCCGCTTCTTCCGGGCCGATGCCCAGCACCTCGAACATACGCTTCTGCATATCGGCATTGTGGATACGGATGGAGCCGCCTCCCAGTTCGGTGCCGTTGAGCACGAAGTCATAGGCGTTGGCGCACACGCGTTCCAGATCCTCCTTGGCGTCGCTGTAGAACCACTTTTCGTGCTCCGGCTTGGGGGCGGTGAAGGGGTGGTGCATGGCGTAGAAGCGCTGGGTCTCATCGTCCCACTCAAGGAGAGGGAAGTCTACTATCCAGAGGGGAGCGAACTCCTTGGGGTTGCGGAGGCCAAGGCGGTTGCCCATTTCAAGGCGGAGGACGCCGAGCATGGTCTGGACCTTGCGCTTGGAGTCGCCGCTCATCACCAGGATGAGGTCTCCGGGCTTTGCCTCTGCGGCTGCGGCAATCTTGGCGAGGTCATCGGCCCCGTAGAATTTGTCGATGGACGATTTGAAGGTGCCGTCCGCATTGACGCGGATGTAGATGAGGCCTTTGGCGCCTACCTGGGGGCGTTTTACCCACTCGGTGAGCTCGTCAACCTGCTTGCGGGTGTACTCCGCCGCGCCGGGAACGCATATTGCGCCGATGTAGGCCGCGCCGTCAAGGACGCCGAAGCCCTTGCCCTTGGAGGCTTCCGTAATCTCGTGGATCTTCATGCCGAAGCGGACATCGGGCTTGTCCGATCCGTAGAAGTCCATGGCATCGTACCAGCTCATGCGGGGGAGAGGGTTTGGAATATCCACGCCAAGGACATTCTTGAAGAGGGTGCGCATCATGCCCTCGAAGGTGTTAAGGACATCTTCCTGCTCCACGAAGGACATCTCGCAGTCTATCTGGGTGAACTCAGGCTGGCGGTCTGCGCGGAGGTCCTCGTCCCTGAAGCAGCGGACAATCTGGAAGTAGCGGTCATAGCCGGCTACCATGAGAAGCTGCTTGAAGGTCTGGGGGCTCTGCGGCAGTGCGTAGAACTGGCCGGGGTTCATGCGGGAAGGGACCACGAAGTCACGTGCGCCTTCCGGGGTGGACTTGATGAGGTAAGGGGTCTCTATCTCCATGAATCCCTTGGCGTCAAGGTAATTGCGGACCTCATGGGCTATCTTGTGGCGCAAGGCCAGGGCGCGCTGCAGCGGGCCGCGGCGAAGGTCCAGGTAGCGGTACTTCATACGGAGGTCGTCGCCGCCGTCGGATTCTTCCTCGATTGTGAAGGGCGGCACGGCGCTCTTGTTGAGGATGTTTATCTTTTCCAGTTTGATCTCTATGTCTCCCGTGGGCATCTTGGGGTTCTTGGACTGGCGCTCCACAACCTCTCCGGTTGCCTGGATAACAAATTCGCGGCCAAGGGAAATATCGTCCTCAACCACCAGCTGGGTTATGCCGTAACGGTCCCTGAGGTCTATGAACGTCATTCCGCCAAGTTTGCGGGCCTTCTGTACCCAGCCCGCCAGAGTCACTTTCTGTCCTTTGTTTTCGATGCGGAGTTCCCCGCATGTGTGAGTTCTGTACATATTGAGTCTTGAGTTATTTCCTTTAACCTACAAAAATAGCAAAAAAATATGAGTATCTTTGCAGAGTATGACGGAAGTAAGAGCAAAAAAGGCGCTGGGGCAGCACTTTCTGACGGATCAGAAGGTGGCGCAGGCCATTGTGGACGCGCTGCCGGGCGGCCTGCCGGCACTGGAGGTGGGCCCCGGGATGGGCGTGTTGTCGCAGTATCTTCTGCAAAGGAAGGATATAGACCTCAGGCTTGTGGAAATTGATACGGAGAGCGTGGAGTACCTCCTCACACACTTCCCCGGGATGGAAGGAAAACTTATGGAGGCGGACTTCCTGCGCCTGCCGCTGGAGAGGATCTTCCCCGGAAAGTTCAATATCATAGGCAACTTCCCCTATAACATATCGTCCCAGATATTCTTCAAGGTGCTGGACTATAAGGAAAGCGTTCCCTGCGTGGTGGGCATGGTGCAGAAGGAGGTGGCTGAACGCATTGCGGAAGGCCCGGGAAGCAAGACGTACGGCATTCTTTCAGTGTTATTGCAGGCCTGGTACGATATTGAATATCTCTTCACCGTGGGCTCCGGCTGCTTTGCCCCGCCGCCCAAGGTTGAGAGCGCCGTGATAAGGCTTACACGTAACTCACGCACGAATCTTGGCTGTGACGAAAAGCTCTTCAAGAACATCGTGAAAACGGCCTTCGGCCAGCGCCGCAAGATGATGCGGAACCCTCTGAAACCACTGGCGGCAGCCAAAGCTTCCCGTGAAGGCTGGTCACCCGAGCAGCTTGCAGACTTCCTGTCCCAGCCCGTATTCTCCCAGCGCCCGGAACAGCTCTCCGTAGAGGACTTTGTGGCGCTGACTAATCTGCTGGCGTAACTTTGGTGGACCAGGTCCAACAAACGCCGAACACGCTCGAGTGCAATAATGGCCGATAATGGGCAAAAATGCTCTCGAGGCGGGTTAGGAAAGGCGGCTCAAGAGCAAAATGGCAACGAAAGTATGTGAACATGCTCGCGAGCGTGTTCGGGCGCGGAAAGGACGGAAAGGAGAACGGGGAGATGGACGGAGGACTAGCCGGTGTTGAGCCTAGAACTGGAAGTAGATGAAGGTCTGGAGGTCTGCGGTGATGAACTGGCAGAAGAAGAATATGATGAGGGCAACCACCACTGCCATCCAGAAGAGAGGAAGGCGGGCAAAGACAATGCGGTAGCGGCGCTTGAAACGCTCCGGCAGCCAGTGGATGATCATTCCCAGGACAAACAGTACAAGAACCTGCCAATGGGCGGCGGCCATTGACGGGACCAGAGACATGTCCCAGGGGCCGCCAATCTGGTTCACCATGTTCTTGGCGGTATTCCAGGCCTCTTCGTTGGCAAGGGCGGGATCCAGGTTGGAGCCGCTGCGGAAGAAAAGACGGGTGAAAGTGATGAACACGAAGGTCTGGAAGATGTCCCAGGCGCGGTCAAGCCAGGTGAGGGCGGGAGATTGCCGATAAGGTCGGCAATGACGGGAGAGAGGGATGGAATTACGGGAAAAGGGGATGGCACGGATCAGGGCCTTTACCAGAGTGCCGGCGAGGATGATGAGGGTCCAGACGAAGAACATGTTCCAGACCGGATAATGGAGGGTGAGGGACAGGGTGCCGCAGAGCAGGGTGACAAGTGAAATAATGAGCACTTTCACCCCCATGGAACGCTTTGTCCAGATCTTGTATATCACCATTCCAATGCCGTTGAGACCGCCCCAGATCATGAAATTCCAGCTGGCGCCGTGCCACAGGCCGCCAAGCAGCATGGTGTTCATGCTGTTTATGTTGGTGGTGATGAGCTTGCGGTCACCGGGCTTACGCCAGGCCCAGATGCCAATGCCGGCAGCCAGCACGGCAACGCCGAACGCCACCCACCAGGAGCCGCTCAGGAAGCTTCCGAACACCGCCACGGCGGCAATGATGATAAACGTTCCCGCCGATGCGTTCCTGTTGCCTCCAAGCGGAATGTAAAGGTAGTCCCTGAGCCAGCGGGAAAGGGTCATGTGCCAGCGCCTCCAGAACTCCTGCGTACTGCGTGCCTTGTATGGCGAGTTGAAGTTCTTTGGCAGGTAGAAGCCCATAAGCATGGCTACGCCCGTAGCTATGTCCGTATATCCGGAAAAGTCTGCATAAACCTGCAGGGAGTAGCAGAACAGCGCGCTCAGGTTCTCGAAACCGCTGAACATGAGAGGGTTCTCGAACACACGGTCTGCGAAATTCACGGCCATGTAGTCCGCCAGGATGAGCTTTTTCAGAAGGCCGTTCATTATCCAGAAAACGGCTATTCCAAACCACCTGCGGCTAAGGTTGTAGGGCTTGTGAAGCTGCTCAACAAACTCCACGGCACGCACGATGGGCCCTGCCACCAGCTGCGGGAAGAAGCTGAGGTAGAACCCGAAGTCCAGGAAATTCCCCACCGGGGCAATCTTCCGGCGCTTCACATCCACTATGTAGCTTACCGCCTGGAAGGTGAAGAACGATATTCCCACCGGAAGGATAATGGCATCTACCCTGAACACTTCCACCCCCATGCACATGTTCAGGAACTCTCCAAGAACGTCGTGCACCTCCAGGGACAGCCCGAAGAGGTTGTTCACAAAGTCCGTGAGGAAGTATGCATACTTGAAATACGCCAGTATTCCAAGGTCTATCACCACGCTCAGCGTAGTGACAAACTTCCGCCACCCCTCCTTTTTCAGCTTATGTAACCACTTGGCCGCAAAGAAGTTATATACTATAACAAAAACCAGTAGCGCAAGGAATACGCCGCTTGTCTTGTAATAGAAGAACAGAGAGCAGGCAAAAAGGTAGCCGTTTCGCAGAAGCGGCTTGCTGTGAAACAGCGAGAACACCGCGAACACTATTGCGAAGAACGCCCAGAAATAGAACTGTGTAAACAGCAGCGGGTGCGCCTGGTCAAAGGCGAACAGGTTCTGCAAAAACTCCCGTATGACATCCCAGAGGCCGCTCATCGCTTGCAGTTCATTATGGCGTCAAACATCAGGTCCCCAAGGAGCCTGTAGCCGTCGGCAGTAAAGTGGACCTGGTCCGCCTGTGAAAGGCCGGCCTCTTTCCAGACGGCCATGGAGCCATAGCCGCCCATGATGTCGTACATATCCCAGAAGGCGCCTTTGTACTCGCGGGCAAGGTCCGCAAAAGCCGTCTCAACCTCTTCCGTATAGGGGTTCACGTGCCGCCTGACCACGCTGTCGTTGATGCCGGTAAAGAGGATGGCGCATCGGGGATTGGCCTTCCGGACCATCTTTATGAGCTCCCGGTAATTGGCCTTGAAGCGGTCTGCGTTGAAGTTTGTTCCCTGGATATCGTTAATGCCGATGGAGAAAATCACAAGGTCCGGCTTCACCAGGCGGATGTCCCTTTCCCAGTGGTCGCACTTGAGCCAGGAACTTGTGGACGCGCCGTTAATCCCGGCCTCCGAGTACGTAAAACCTCCGCTGGATTTGTCCAGATAAACGCCTTCCAGTGTATAAGAGCCGGAAGACTGTGCGGACAGGCCAATCTGCACCCAATCCGTATAGCAGGGCATGTTGAAACGCCACATGGGGCCGTCCTGCCAGCCCCAGAGGGTATCTTTCTTTGAAAGCAGCAGAACCGGCTCCCTGTCTCCGTAGCCAAGCAGCGTGACCCTGTTGAAGGCGAACCTCTGCTGCATCACGTGAACTTCCCGGGGCAGAAGATCGATGGTTGCGCGGGCCGATGTATCGGCACCCCTGATCCCCGCGCCCACAAGGCCAAGGTCCCAGTCCGGGCTCAGGCACCGGGTATATTCCCAGCCCGCCGTGGATGATGTATTGTACGTTGCAGGGGTATTTGTTCCCGCTGCGGCAAAGGGGAAAACCAGGCCGCGCCCGCCGTCCATGCCGTACCTGAGGGCCAGGAAATGGTTGCGGAGCCGTCCGCTCCATGTGCCGCCCTGGACGTGGGAGCCGCCCACATGCAGCACCCTCACGCTTCCGGTGCCAAAGAGCACCAGGGAATCTGTCTTTCGGAGAAAACGCCGGAAATCCGGGGAATCCCCCGCCGGGAACTGCACCTGGTTCCTCTCTACCCTCACAAAGGGATAGCGCCGCGCCTGAAGGGGCAGCACCATGATTATCAGAAGGATGCAGGCGAGGAACTTTTTCATCGGGCGTTCCTCAGAAGATAATAGTCATAGTATGTGAGGAAAGACTTGCTAAGGGCCTCCCCCACCTTCTGGGCACCGGCTGGTGTGAAGTGAGTGTAGTCCGCTCCGGCATATGGAGGCTGGTGCTTTACCCACTGCACCATGGAGTTTTCCCCGCCCATCATGCGGAACATATCCCAGTAGGCGGCATCGTTGCGGAGGGCGGTGGCCTTGAGTGAATCTACCATCTCCGGCAGGCGCGGCCTTGTGACGATGCGGCCGCCGCGGGACGTCCCCATATCGGACGGGCCGATGAAAAGGATCCGGGCCTGCGGAGCCACCTTGTGGAAGTACTGGATCTGGTCCGTAATCATCTTGCAGTAATTGACCACCCTTTCCGTGGAAGTGGTTACGGGCATGTAGTTACCGCCGAACTGAAGGATGATGAGGGCAGCGTTCTCCAGCTCCAGGGATTCTGCCATCAGGTTTCCGTTAATCCTGGTGAAAATGGTGCCGGAGCAGCCCCTGAGGGGGATATTGTCTACCGCGACGCCGGCTGCGCCATCGGCCGAAACGCCATAAATCTCCGCATTTCCGCCAAGGACGATATTGGCCTTTTCCACCGGACGGCCGAAATCCCAGGTCATGAGCGTAGTGCCTCCCGGGGATGTCTGAACCGTTGTCTGAGGCCTCAGGGTGTCCGATGTTGCCCTGGCTCGGAAGCCGCCGCCCGGCCTGCCGTAAAGGAGGGATACGGTCTGGAATGTCTTGGTGCGTTCCTTTGCCGTTTTGTTTCTGGTGGCACGGAGGGTTATGGTGCCGCCGCCGGTCATCTGCACCACCTGAGCCATGGGACCGTAACGGCTGTGGCCGGCGCGCTGGGTGGTGGAATCTCCGTACATGGTGTACTGGACAAAACCGCCGCTGGAATAGCGCTGGATGCTTGCCGACGGCACGTTGGAAAGCGCAGGGAACATACCCGCTCCAATGCCGCCAAAACGCTCCTGCAGGGCGTCACGCAAATCCTGCGACATGCGGTCCATCTCTATCTGGGAGTCTCCGTAATGGACTACCCTCACAATGGAAGTGTCAGCCGCGGCCATGCGGATGAATACGCTGTCAAAGAACGTATAATCATCGTTAGGGAGATATATACGGTCCGGGTTCTCCGTGAAGAAGCGGTGATAGTAGTCAAGGGTGTCTCCCCTCATGTGGAAACGCTCCTCCACTGCCGTGAGGACGGAATCCACGTCCACTTTCTTCTCTCTTGCCTCCGCCGCCATCTTGCTGAAGGACGGGAATCGAAGCGTCACCGGACCGGCCTTGACGCCGTCCGGGGGAAACGCCAGCCACCCCGCCCCGATGAGGGCGAATACGCCAAGAAGAAATATGAGTACCTGCCGCGGGCGCATAAGTGTGCAAATTTAATAAATTTCTCTCATACCCTGAGAAAGGAGACCAGGCGTGTATGATAAAGCGAATAGTATGATTGCTTGGCGTGGTCTGACAGGAAAGAGGAATTAACCATGGATTCAATTGCCGGATAATCGGCCGTAAACCGGTCTAATTCCCTCCTCACAATTGTTTCAGGAATATCCAGCGCAAGACCAAACTCATAAAAGTCTTTGTTCCCTAATCCAAGAGGGAAAGTGCGCCCGTCGGCAAATAAACCCTTTTGCAAGGCAAACACACTGTCACCAGGCAGATGAATGCTTGTGTTTATGAGATCATACGCAGGAGAAAGACTGTAGTCTCCCTCCTGATTTCTCAATGCGGAAAAGTTTTTCAAATGGGCGTCGCCATTGGAGAACAAGAAATTGAAGAGAATCAGGTCAAAGAATTTGACGATTTCTATCCTCCAGGCCGGGATATACTTTTTTATCAAGTCACCTATATCCTGGTAACTGAGTGCGGTGTATTTGTAATCACGTCCGTATCTGTCGGCCGAGATACCACCAAGCGAAGCAAAATCTTCCTGCTGGATTTTGCTCCCGTCTGGAGAATAGTCATATCGGCGGGTAATGTAAGCCGCATCTCCGCTTTTGAAAAAACACAAGGAGTTGGCTGCCGTATTTATATGGAAAACCTGCCTGGCAATTTCCATGGTCAGGTGTTCATTGGCAGGGCTGTCTGTGCAATTCTCAAAATCTGTGAGCGCCGGCTTAAGGATATGAGTTCCCTGCTCTCCTTCAGAAGTAAGCTGGAACTTGCCGTCTTTTATAAGAACCGAATATTTGCTCTGCGCTCCTGATAAAGATATTCTCCCCCTGTTCTCGTTTAACTTTGAGATTTCTGCCGACGGGCTCTCGAAGGGAAGGATTGGCGAAACCGCAACACCTCCGGTCAAATGCCGCAATTGAGTGGCAGTGTATTGATGAAAAGGGATATCGGTCATAGTGGTTTCACAGTTATTGCTCCGGGGGTGTCTGTCTGAGCAGTTGCCAGAAGAATTCCAAAATCGTCTTCCCTGTCAAGTTTATGGATTGCCGCCTGGACTGTCCGGTTGTGCCCTTCAGAAAGCATATTGGCAAAGAAAGGAAATAAAAACGGCATATGGTGCTCCTGCCTGCTTTTGGGTATTGTCAGGCTAATGGCAGGAGCCTCTTTGTCCGCAAAATAGACATCGTCATAGCGAAATATGTATTCTGACGGCGAGGACTCCGTAAGTAAGCCGGCAAGACGGCCGTTGTTGTATACAAGAGCTTGCCTCATTACAGATTGACAGGTTTAATGCTTGTAGTTAAAATGAGCCCTAGCGTGTCAAGAATCCTTTCAATGATTCTAAGACTTGGGTTGGCCTCATCCCTTTCAATCTTGGTAAGCGTATTAATCCCTACCCCAGACAGCTCGGCCAATTGTCGCTGGGTTACTTTGAGGCTTTTTCGCCTTTCCTTTATTTGCTTTCCGATACTACCCATATCCCAATATGTTGTGATTTTTGCAAAAATAATACAAGAAAAATTGATTTGCAACAAAAAAACACAACATGTTGGGATAATCAATAATATCCGAATGCCCGAAAAAACACTAGTGCAGCATGACGGTTAATCCGGCCATGACAATGGAGACCATGCTCATGAGCTTGATGAGGATGTTGAGGGACGGGCCGGAGGTGTCCTTGAAGGGATCGCCCACGGTGTCGCCCACAACCGTTGCATGGTGGCTGGAAGAATTCTTGCCGCCGAAGTGGCCTTCCTCAACATACTTCTTGGCATTGTCCCAGGCGCCGCCGGAATTGGCCAGGAAGATGGCCAGGGTAAAGCCTGCGCCAAGGCCTCCGGCAAGAAGGCCAATCACGCCCGCAGGGCCAAGGATAACGCCCACAAGCATGGGGACGATAATGGCAAGGAGCGAGGGGAAAATCATCTCATGCTGGGCCGCCTTGGTGGAGATGCGGACGCAGCTGGTGTAGTCCGGACGCTGTTTTCCCTCCAGGATGCCGGCAATCTCGCGGAACTGGCGGCGAACCTCTATGACCATCTTCTCCGCTGCACGGCCCACGGCGTTCATGGTGAGGCCGCAGAAGAGGAACGCCATCATGGCGCCGATGAAAATGCCCACCAGCACCATGGGGTTCATGAGGGTGATATCGTAATAATTGACGATGTCAACTATGGTACCTTTTGCAAGCTGTGCAAACTGATCGGCCAGTTCCCCGCCCTTTGCGGCAAGGTGGCCAAAGCCGATCTTTATCTCCTCTATGTAGGACGCCAGAAGGGCCAGTGCGGTAAGGGCGGCGGAGCCTATGGCAAAGCCCTTTCCGGTGGCTGCGGTGGTGTTTCCAAGGGAATCAAGGATATCTGTCTTTTCACGGACGGAAGGGTCAAGCTCGCTCATCTGGGCGTTGCCGCCGGCGTTGTCTGCAATGGGGCCGTAAGCGTCTGTGGCAAGGGTGATTCCAAGGGTGGAGAGCATGCCAACGGCGGCTATGGAGATGCCGTATAGGCCAAGGCTCAGGGTATCCACGCTGAAGTGGAAGCCGGTTGCAAAGCCATAGGCAAGAAGGATGGCTATGGCAATGGTAATTACCGGAACCGCGGTGGAAATCATGCCCAGGCCAACGCCGTTGATAATGACGGTTGCAGGGCCCGTCTGGGAGCTTTCCGCCAGCTTCTGCGTGGGCTTGTAGGAATGGGAAGTATAGTACTCCGTAACTTTGCCGATAACAACGCCGGCAAGAAGGCCGCTGAGGACGCTCAGGGCCAGCTGCCACCAGTTGGGGAAGCCTAGCAGGTAGAACACTCCGAAGGAGAGCACGGCTATGAGAATTGCAGCCAGGTTTGTACCGCGGCTAAGGGAGCCAAGCAGGTCCTTGAGCGTTGCGCCCTCCTTGGTGCGCACAACGTAAATGCCTAAGATAGAAAGCACTACACCTATTGCCGCAATCATCATTGGCGCCAGGATGGCCCTCATCTGAACGGCGGTGCCGTCCTGGAAGAAGGCGCTTGCGCCAAGGGCCATGGTGGCAAGGATGGAGCCGCAGTAGCTCTCATAGAGGTCTGCGCCCATGCCGGCCACGTCGCCAACGTTGTCGCCAACGTTATCGGCAATGGTGGCGGGGTTGCGGGGATCGTCCTCGGGGATGTCCTGCTCTACCTTACCAACGATATCGGCCCCAACGTCGGCAGCCTTGGTGTAGATGCCGCCGCCAACGCGGGCAAAGAGGGCCTGGGTGGATGCGCCCATGCCGAAGGTGAGCATGGTGGTGGTGATTATCACAAGGTTCTGGGCGTCGGAGGGGTCGTAGAAAATCTTGAGGACGCTCCACCAGATGGCAATGTCAAGAAGGCCCAGGCCCACCACGGTGAGGCCCATGACGGCGCCGCTGCGGAAAGCAATCTTAAGGCCGGAATTGAGGGAACGCATGGTGGCGTTGGCGGTACGGGCGCTGGCAAAGGTGGCTGTCTTCATGCCCACAAAGCCGGCCAGGCCGCTGAAGAAACCGCCCGTCAGGAAGGCAAACGGCACCCAGGGGTTCTGCACGTGGAACACGTAGGCCAGGACCGCAAACAGCACGGCCAGGACTGCGAAAACAATAATGACAACCTTGTATTGCTGCTTGAGGTACGCCATGGCGCCCTCACGCACGTACTGCGCAATTTCTTTCATGGTAGGCGTGCCTTCGCTCTCCTTCTTCATCTGACGGAAGAAAATCCAGGCGAACAGGAGGGCTACTACTGCCGCTGCCGGCACAAGATAAAACAGATAGGTCATAGTTATAGTGTCAGTGGTATGGTTAGTTCATTTCTTCTATGGTAAACCCGTCCAGGATGTCCAGAAGACGCCTTATGGTGATAAGATAGTCTTTCTGCTTCATGCGGATGGAAAGGCGCACCTTCCCGCCCTCGATGGAATACGTGTCTACCTTTATCTTTTCATTCTTAAGCCTGTCCGGAAGCTCCGGGATGTCGTAGGGCTTGTCCGGAGTGAGCGTGAGGTCTACATGCTTTTCTGTCAGGTGGAGGTTCACAAAGTGCATCATCTCAAGGACAAGCACCGTGAGGAGGGTCGCCGCAATTGCAACGGAGTACATTCCGCCTCCGCATGCAAGGCCTATTGCCGCAGCTACCCACAGGCCCGCAGCCGTTGTGACTCCGCGGACCGCATTTTTCTGGAAAATAATGACGCCGGCGCCGATGAAACCGATTCCGGAGACCACCTGGGCGGCCACGCGGGCGGCATCGTGCTGCCTGCCTTCAAAAGCAAACTGGGAAATAATCATGAACAAGGCACTTCCCAGCGCCACTATAAAATGAGTCCGCACACCGGCTTCCTTTGATCTCAGCTCACGCTCCAGTCCTATGAAGCCGCCCATGAGTCCGGCTGCCACGAGCCGGAAAATAAGTACCCAGTCTATTTCCATAATTCAGTTGTTAAAACAATCCCGGTGTAATGTGCAGCCACTTGAGGAGGGTCTGGCCAAACAGCAGGATAAGTAGCCAGGAGAAGGTCATCATGGTGATGCCGTACTTGAAGGCGTCCGTCATGCTGTACTGGTTTGTGGTGTACAGAAGGGCCGCCGGCTTGCTGTTGAAAGGCAGCACGTAACAGTGTTCTATGAGCATGGACACCGGGAGGGCCAGGCTCATGGGCGGGAAGCCGAAGCGCTTCTCAACGCCCAGTGCAATCGGTACAAAGACCATGGTCCTGATGGTCTTGGACTGGAACACCAGGCCGGAGTACATCATCAGGAAGGTAAGTATCACGTATAGTACCCAGAAGGGGGTATCGGCCGTAATTCCCATGGAATCGAAGGCGGCGTTGACCATGGTGTTGGGAAGGTCCGTGGCGTTGAGGCCGCTTCCAAGGACATATGCACCGGCGCTGAAGAGCATGAGGTGCCAGGGGATGTCAACATCGTTCCACTTCACTACGCCGATGCCGGGAATCAGGGCCAGCACCGCGCCTATGAGGGCCACGATGGTCTCGTCAATATTGTGGAAAGTGCCCTTGGTGACCCACAGGAAAAGTACGATGAGGAATATCACGACGGCCTTCCATTCCTCTTTGGTCATCCTTCCCATGGTGGCAAGTTCTTCCTTCAAGCGGTCTATGCCGCCCTGGATCTGGGGCACCTGCTCTTCCTTTTTCATGGGGAAGAAGACGTACATGCCAAGCAGGAGTCCCACCACAAGGATAATGACGCTCATGGGCCCCACGGCAATGAGCCATTCCTTATAGCCAAAGTCGCAGCTTCCCACGAAACCGGCGATGAGGGAAATGGCCAGAAGGTGTGCGCCCGATCCCGTGTAGAACGCATTTGCGCCGATATTCACCTGAAACAGGTTCTGAATCACGAGGTTACGGCCAAAGTTGTTGCGGTTGCCGTTTGAGGCCCCGTAGATGGCGCAGATGACCATGAAGATAGGGAGCATGATGGTGGCCTTCACCGTGGTTGCCGATATGAATGCGCTCAGCACCAGGTTAATCACCAGGAAGCTCCAGAGTACGCCTTTTGCACTGCGACCGAACTTGATCACGAAAGCAAGGGCCAGGCGCTTTGCAAAACGCGTCTTTACCAGCATGGAGGCCAGCACGAAGCTCAGGATATTGAGCCACATCACGGGGTGGCCCAGCTGTGCCAGGGCTTCCTTCTGCGTGGTAACATTGAAAAGGACAACGCCAAGTATGAGGATGAGCGAGGTGAGGTAATTGGGAATTGCCTCCGTCATCCACAGGATAAGGCTGGCTACGAAAATGCCCAGCATGGCATAGTT